>Ga0164313_10000035_pt1 | contig 72370 bp, 70 predicted proteins | sample GuaBasSedimGuay4_FD_113735 | JGI IMG/M metagenome (GOLD analysis project Ga0164313, IMG submission 113735) | Subseafloor sediment microbial communities from Guaymas Basin, Gulf of California, Mexico - Guay4, Core 4569-4, 0-3 cm | ecosystem: Environmental > Aquatic > Marine > Hydrothermal vents...
AAATATATTACCCGTCCTAGACATATTGAAGTTCAAATAATTGCAGATCATTTTGGAAATGTTATTCACCTTGGTGAAAGAGATTGTACGATACAGAGAAGATTTCAAAAAGTTTTAGAAGAGTCACCTTGTCCGATCTTAAAAGATGAAAAGCGCCAAGAAGTTTTAGATGCCGCCGTAGAACTGGCCAAATTTGTAGATTATGATTCTGTCGGTACGGTCGAATTTTTATACGATCAAGACGATGATAAATTTTATTTTATTGAAATGAATACTAGGATTCAGGTTGAACACCCAGTGACGGAGCAACGAACAGGAGTTGACCTAATTGCTCAACAAATAAAGATCGCTCAAAATGAAAAACTAGAGTTTGATCAAAAAGATATTGTATTTACCGGACATGCCATGGAATGTCGTTTAAATGCTGAAGATCCCTTTACTGGCGCCCCTTCGGCAGGAAAAATACTTTACTATCATCGCCCGGCAGGAATTGGAGTCCGAGTAGATGATTTTATCTATTCTGGCTACGATGTGCCTCCTTATTATGACTCTATGCTTGCTAAAATTATTGTCCAGGCCCCTACTCGCGAACTCTGCTTAGATCGGATGAAAAGGGCATTGGATGAGGCCGTAATAGAGGGAATTAAGACCAATAAAGAGCTTCATTTAAAGATCCTTGAGCACCCTAAGTTTAGGGGAAATAATTACGCTACGTCCTTTCTAAATACCCATTTGCAGTAAAATTTAATAGAGGAACTGTTTCTTTTCTTGCCCTATTTAATCGAGGGTAGCAGGGGTTTATTTGGAATTTTTTGGAAAGGTAAAAGAGCAATTTTTAAAATTTCATTTTAAAGATTCTTTAGAAAATGTCCTTAAATCTTTCAAATTTGAATCTCTACCCAAGCAGGCAGAAAGAGAACTATTAGAGATACTTCAAACTTTATTTGAAGAGGAAGAAAATAGAATCGAATTCTTTGAGCAGTTTTTTAAGATAGGGGAATTTTATTTTGAAAAACAAAATTATCCTAATGCTTTAAGAATATTTGAGGGCCTTATGCCTTTTTGTCTTGATAAGAATGTAGAGAAAAATTTATTTTATATATTTATCTCATCGGCCTATATAGGACAAATTCAGCACAGCAAAGAAACAGCAGAGAAATTACTTCATTTACGCTATAAGATGAAATACCTCAAGCGAGGCCTAGAGTTAATAGAACAGATCAAGAGTTTTAATATAGGTGCTGAACTCGTTCAAGAATATACTATTAAATTTGCACTTCTTAAAAAAGATATAAAAACTTTTAATACAGTTTTTGATCAACTAGGTCTCGAATATGACAGTAATGACTTCTATAAGTACTGCATAGAAGTTGAAGCAAACATTCAATCAGAATCTAAGGATTGGATGGTTGCTAAAAATTATTTAAAACTCAGCACGGTTTATAAGTTATCAGAGCTAGTTAACCAAAACATTTCGGATCCAATAAAAAGAAAAGAATTTGTTTATTTAATTTATCAATACAAGATTAGATATCCCACAGATCTGTTCATATACCCCCTACTTCTTGAATATGCAGTTTTTTATGAAAGAGTAAAATTAGAACAGGTCATATCTTCTTATTTTGCGCGTAATCCAAATAAGTTTAAAAAAAATACAAAAGTTAGAGATAAGATATTAACTCTTTTAAATGGGCCGAGACTTCAATTCAAAGAAGAGACAGACGCGATTAAAAGATCTGCTAATTTAAAAGAGCCTATTAGAGAGCTTAATTTAAAACCAAAAGTTGATGTAAAGTTAGACGATTTTGCTGCCGTAAGTGAAAGAGTAATGATAAAAGCAGTAGAGCTACTAGATGAAGGAATTTTTATAAATTATTATAAGGATCTTGTTGCTTGCTTTGCAGTAATGGAGTTCTATCAAGCGGCACTTTTTATATTAGATAAAGCAGGAAATATTCTAGGCAAAAAATTAGGAATTAAAGATTCCTTAAATCTTGATTACTTGAGAATAGATTTTTTTATAAAAACAGGAAAATATTATGAGGCCATCGCTATGGCCGATGATGCGGTCTTTTATCGGCCCCTCGATTTAAAAGAAAAATTAGGCTTTTTATATCTTAAAGCAGAGGCCCTTATGATGGTTGGAAAGCATTATAAGGCAGAAGAAATTTATAAATTAATAAAAGAGAAATTTCCAAATTTTAGATTGGTCAAGGGAAGGTTGAGAGAGATTGAAAGTCTTAAATAAACCGACATTAATTTTTCTATTTGTAATTGTGATTATCTTTTCTACGATATTTCAGTTTTTACAATCGCCTAAATTGGCAAGTCTAATATCAGAGCACGTAAACAGCAGAGTTCTTGCCCGAGAAGGACTTAGAGTCGATTTTGAAAGGGTTGACTTGAGAATATTTCCCCCGACTACATACTTTAAAAATGTAGAGATTCACAAAAAAGACAAAGATGGTGTGGAACTATTTCTAAAGGCAAAAAGGATAGGCTTTCATTTTGACCTGGTAGATTTCTTTTCCAGTAAATTTATTATAAGCAAAATAAGCATTTGGGATGCTTTAGCGAAAATTTTAATTAAAACAAAAAGTGGCGAAGCGTTTAAGCTTTCGCTCAAAATATTAAAAGAATTCAAAATAAAAGAACTTCAAGAACTCTATGTTGAGAAGATAGTAACAAAATTGCCATTTATCCTTCGAAAGTTAGAATTGGATGAAATCGATGTGAGTTTAAACGATCAAGATTTTTTGTTAGATCGTTTAAACTTCAAACTTTTTAAACGAAGTTTTAGGCTAGAGGGAAGGCTGGAGGAATTTAAGTTTTTTAAATTGACCGGTTGGAATCCTCATGAGCAAGAATTAGATTTTGATATCAATATAATTAAAGACAAGATTAAAATTGATAGACTCGATGTGAAAAACAAGGAAGACAGCATTGGGTTTAGTGGTGAGATAATTAACGGGCCGCTAGTTACCGGTGATCTATCTCTAACGGGTAGGACTGAGAACTTTTCTAAAAACTTCGGCCTGCTTAAAGGAAAGGACTTGGTTAAAGGTTTTATTGAGGCAAAGATATCTTTGGCAAAAGATATCTTTAATCCTGATGCTGTTATTAAAGTTAGGGTTCACGATGTGGTATCTAAGTATGGAAATGTTCAAAGATTTTTGCTCGGTGGAGAGAAAAGAGGCAATAAGTTAACAATAAAGAAATTAACGATTCAAGATAAACGCGCAGAAATAGCTTTAAGAAATGACTTAGTTATCCTCGACTATAAAAGAATTGATCCTGATAAAATGAAAGCGCGATTTAAACTTAAAAATCTTCCGACTAAAGATGCGCTCTATTATGTAAAGGCACTTAAACCAATTAAGGGGAAAATCAATGGTGAACTGGAAGTTTTTATTAGGGATAAAGATATCTTTTTTAAAGTGCTCAAAGGTTTTAGATTAGATGATTTTAGACTTTGGTTTCCGGGAACAAAATTACCACTCTTAAAAAATAAAGGAATTACGGCCAATAAAGGTGAGGTGATTGTAAGAGATAATGGAGATGTAATTGTTGACTTTGATTTTAGTTTTCCCAATTCACGGATAATCGTAGCGGGGGAGGTTTTAGGTAAAAAAGAATCACTTATATTTAAAACTAAAGAAGGAACAACAATTGATTTTAAAATGCTTGGCCCTATTGCTGGAGTTAATATTGAAGGGAGCGGCCCCACCGAGATAGAGGTATCCGGCCCTTCAGATAATATAGTGATAAGTTTAAGGCCAAAGCTTGATAACTTTAACGTTTTGGATTTTAAACTTGGCAAGGCAGAAGGAGAAATTGATTACATAATAAATCAAGAAAAGTTAGATATAAAAAAATTAGACTCTACGTTTGGAAATACAGTCATAAAAGGAAAAGGGAATTTAACTTTTGGTGATTCGCCAACGATAGACCTTAGTATTGAAAAGCCACAGGCCACTTATCAAGATTCTTTGAGGATGTATCATGTTTTGGTTAAGGATATAACTCTCATTCCTAGAGATTTAGATTATGATTATGCCACAAAATTTCAAATTAAAGGGCCTTTAAATCTTCATAAAATGGCCATTGTAGGTCAGGTGAAGAGTGGCGCGAATTCATTATACTGGGAAGATATAAATTCCTCTGAATTTAAATTTAAATTTCAATATAATAAAATAAAGATTTTTGATTTAAAAATATTAGAAGGGAACGGTACGCTAACTGGAGAGTTGGAGTACGATTTAAGGAGCTCTGATATAAAGTATCAAGCTAAAATAAATAGAATTCGCACTACGGATATCGAAGTCATAGCTAAGGCCAATTTAGGATTTGAAGGATCTTTTGAAGGTGAGTTATCTGGCGTAAGGAAAGATAATTTTTTTAAATCTAAGATGCAATTGGATATCGTAAAAAGTACAATAGGTGATGTCGATGTTGCTGATTCTAAAATAGAGGTATCAATTGAAGGAAAGAAGGCCTATGTAAGAGGAGATTTCTTAGGTCAAAAAATAACTTTTGAGTCATTTCTAAATTTCAACAAAAGAGAAACTAAAAATCTATCTTATTTAAATTTCCTTGTTAAATCTGAAAATATCAAAGATCTATTAGGCTTTTTATCAACTCATAACATGGTAGATAATAAGTTGGAGGGAGAGGTCGAACTCGACTTTAGTTCTAGCTTTAATCTGTTTGATATTAAGAAGCTTGATGCAGAATTAAACTTAAAGAAGCTTAATCTAAAAAAAGGCGAGATCAAATTATCGTTAGATGAGAATGCCAGGAAAATATCTATAAAAGATGGCAATATTAATATCTGGGATGTGGCGTTAAAGGATGAGGTGAATTCCCTAACATTCAGGGGCGACGGAAATTTTTATAATAAGTTTAAAATTATTGCCGCTCATAAGATGGATGTAGGAATTTTCAAACTTTTCAGCCCCAATTTAAAAATAGCGAGGGGAGTCTCCGAAGGCAAAATGATGTTTTTTGGGAATAAAGATGGAATTCTAACTAATATTGTATTGGCGGGAAAACTCGATAAATTAAGTATTTATGGTGTTCCAAATTATTTTGAGGATATAGACTTTAATTTATCCTTAGAAAATAAAGATCTATTGATTCAACGTTTTCATGGTCGGTATGGGAAAGGGGAACTTGATCTTTCTGGAGATATAACTTTAAATTATCCAATACCTAGGGTTGATCTTGATTATCAATTTAGTAATATTAGATTTCCTATAATGGATTTAAAAAAGTCTTATGTGCTAGTTTCAGGCAGGGGGTCACTCGATGGTAATGAAATCCCCTATGATTTAAGCGGGAAATATTCAATAGTCTATGGTGATCTCAGAAATGAGATAAATGAATACTACGCATCGGTTGGGCCCTCCACATTTTATGAAAAATATCTTCCGAAGGAGTTGATAAAGAGGAGGTTTCCATATTTTAATTTTGATTTAGGTGTGAATATCACGACTCCTATTGAAATGAGGAATAGCTTAGCAGAAATTTTATTTGATGGTAGCATAGAGGTGACAGGTAATAGTCAAGGCCCTATTTTTAATGGAGTTTTGAGAGTAGTTCCAAATAAGAGTAAAGTCGTTTTTAAAGCGAATGAATTTAATATACAGGTAGGAGAAGTTAGATTAAATAATGCTCCAGTTGAAAACCCAGAAATAAAGTTTGCGGGTACTGCTAAAATAAAAGAATATGATGTTAAATTTGAGTTTGAAGGGGCGACAGACAATATTTCGATTGATTTCAGCTCTGATCCATTCCTTTCCAAAGAGGATATTTTATCTTTATTAACTATTGGAATTACATCTGAAGATGCCCAAGGATTAAGTGAGTCAGAAAAGCAGGCAATTACATCAGTTGGCCTTGGTACCCTTTTAGCTGATCAGCTAAAAATTAATCAGGGGCTCTCTTCTGGGTTGGGACTAAGGCTTAGTGTTATTCCTGAAGTTGAAGAGGATACAGATTATAGTGGAAGCGAACAAAGAGAAGGGGTGATTAGCCCTTATGCTACAAGATATAAATCTGCAACTAGTGTCCAAGTTAAAAAATTAATAACTAAGGATTTAAATCTATCAATTTCAAGTAGAGTTGGTGGGTCTATTGATCAAAAACAAAGAATGAGTGCTGATTACTATATTAATAAAAATATCTCCTTAGAAGGGGTTTATGAAATAAAGACAACACAAGATGCGAATATCTCAAACGTATCTAATGCATTCGGTGCGGATTTAATTTTTAGATGGTCGTTTAAATGATAAGAGTCTTTTTGACTACATTTATGCTTTTAATACCGGCCTTTGGTTGGGCGAAGAGCTTTCAAATAGACAGCATTAATATTGTCTGTGATCAGACGAATATCTGTAGACGCTTTGAGGATAAATTAGGGTCTTTAAAAAAGGAAATTTTAACCCCCAAAAAATTACAAATTAGATTAAAGCCTTACCTCTTTGATAGATCTATTGCTACATTTTCTTATGAAGTTAGAAACACACATATTGGAGTGGTGTTAAAAGTCGATATCACCAGTAGAAAAATAATAAATAATATTTCCTTTGAGCTGCCAGCAGAGAGCATCAATACCAGTAGTTTAAAAAACCTTCTCCCTTATGATGAAAACGAATATCATAATCCAGGTCTAGATGCTGAAGCAGAGGCCAAAGTATCTGAATTTTTAATTAATGCGGGGATTGCAGATCCTATGGTAACCATCGAGTTAATACCATCAGATGGTATAGTTGATTTGAAATTTAAAATTAATTATACAAAAACTATTTTAATAAAAGAGATTAAAATTAATTACATTGGCAACAAGGATATAACTTCAATAAACAATCGTTTAAATGATTTAAAAGATACTATCTATAATAAAAAAGAAATAAATATTGTAACGAACGAAATATCTAACGAAATATACGAGGAAGGATATTTCTTTTCGGAACTGGAATTAATTTCGCCTAAATTTAAAAATGGTGATGATGGGATAACTCTCGAGTTCAACCTTGATCTAAGTGTTAAGGTGAATCTTAGCTTTTATGGGAATAGGGTGGCTTCAAGAAGTGATTTGTTTAGTTTAGTCAAAGAGAATATTAGAAGCATGGGGACAACTCTTGAGCCAGAATTAATAGTTAAAGAGATTGAATCCTTCTATAGAGATAGAGGTATATATTATAGTAAGATTAAGTTTTCTAAACGAGAGGGCAAAACTAAAGCAGGCGGGGTACTTCACTCCTATTTCTTTGAGATTAAAGAGGGATCTAAAATAAAGATATCCTCATTAAGTTTTCAGGGAAATAGGCTTGTAAACAATAAAGTATTGAAAAACTTATACCAAGAGAAAGGTACTTCTTTGGCGAGTAGCTACTTTTTGGATGAAAGCTTTTTAGCTAAATTTAAGCAACTGATTCAGGAAGAATATCTTAAGCATGGTTTTATATCCACCAAGATTTCGGATCCGATTATAGAAAAACAAGAGAATTCAACAAATGCTTCAGTTTTATATCGAATAAAAGAATCTCTGATTTGTGAACTTAAGGCGATAAAATATTTTCGTCCCGTAGGTGAAGAGGTTAAAGCATTTATTTCGAAGGCCCTTTCCAATAAAGTGGGTAGTGCATTTAATATTTTAAAATTAGAGGAGGAATTAAAAAAGATATTAGAAGTAACTCGAAATAATGGTTATTACTTTTCACAAATCCTTAATAGTGAAGATCGTAATCTATTAAAATTCTCTAAAGATTATAAAAGTGTAGAGATTATCCTTGATTTGGATCTAGGGAAAAAAACTTACTTTAATGAATTACAAATTTCAGGAAATATTAAGAGTAAGGATAGAGTGATTCAAAGAGAGTCTTTCTTTGTAACAGGAGACATCTTAAAATATTCGAATGTGGAATTTTTTAAAGGACGTATATCCTCTCTAGGGCTTTTTAAGACAGTAAAGATCTCACCTATCATTGCAGATTCATGGAAAGATGAAGGTGAATTCAAACAATCAGTGAATTTATTAATTGAAATTAAGGAAAGAGATTCTATAACTATGGCAGTAGGTCCTGGTTTTAGAACTGATGCTGGGGCCAAACTTTCCTCAAGAATTAGATTTTTAAATATTGGTGGGATGAATCGTAGGATCAACCTTCTTGCCAATGCCAACTATAGAATATCTTTGCAGACTCTTGATGAAGAGAGGAGAAATAAGGGTTTAAAACTTTTAGAATATAGGTTTAGGGTAGATTATGAAGAACCGTATTTTTTCCATTTGCCATTGGAGTTTGATATTTCAGGAACTGCCTCTCGAAACCGATACTTTTCATTTGATGCTGATATTATGACTGGGACTATGGCATTTTCCAAAGATTTTTCTAAATCATTTAGTTCCTCGATTAAATATCAATATGACAATATCAAGCAATTTAATGCCAGTTCTAGTAAGGATGAAGGAAATTTTGTCGTAGGTGCTATAACTCCTAGTCTCACCCTAGATTTTAGAGATAATCCAGGAGTTGCTAGAAAAGGGTCTTGGTATGGCCTGTCTTTGGAGTTTGCTAATCCGGGGCTCGGTTCAATAAATATTGAAAATTTTGAAGTAAACTATCTAAAAATACTCTCTAGAAATAAATGGTATCTTAAACTGGCAGAAAAATGGGGGTTAGCAGCATCTTTGGTCTTTGGTTGGGAGAAAAATTTCGCCGATGATCCCTTATTAAATGAGGATGGAGATCCTAGAGTTGTTAATGGCCAGGTAATTACCAAGGGATATATCCCCTCGGTTAAGGTTTTTAGGATTGAAGGTATTGATATTGTTAGGGGATTTCAGGAGACTGAGATCAATCGGCTGCCCAATACTGGTGATGACATCTTAAATTATTTCGTTAATAATACGGCCTACTACTCAGTATTTAAATTTGAAGCGAGGCATTACTTTAAGGATAGCTTTGTTATTGCCGGATTTTTTGATGCTGGACGTGTTTTTGTCAATAAATTCAATATCTTAGATCTTCGGACCTCTGCGGGACTAAGCTTTAAGTTGCTCACCCCAGTAGGCTCACTAGATCTAGATTTTGGGGTTAAGCTGAAACGTGAAAGCTATGATGATGGGGACACAGACAGCTTTGGTCGCTTCCATCTCCTTATTGGCTATTTCTAAGGTGGAAAACTTATGCAATTTAGGCCTCCTATAGTTGACTTGTGGCCCCAACTTCCGATATAACATCGAGACTTTTTCGTTTGAATTTTAAGCAATTAGGAATGTTATATGTATACGCAAAAGAGCTTTGTATTAAAACCAGCAGACACAAATAAGAAATGGCACGTGATTGATGCTACCGATAAGGTAGTTGGAAGACTTGCCACTGAAGTAGCTGGACTTCTAAGAGGAAAAAATAATCCTCAATATACTCCACACACTGATTCAGGTGACTACGTAGTTATAGTGAATGTTGAAAAAGTTAAATTCACCGGTAAGAAGTGGGATGACAAAGTATATTACAGACATGAGCCTGGATTTGTTGGAAATCTTAAGCAGAGAACTGCTAAAGAGCAGTTGGAAAAACATCCAGAGCTAATTTTACATAAGGCCATCAAGGGAATGCTTTCAAAAAATATTTTAGGAAGAGAACAACTTGGTAAACTTAAACTTTATGTAGGTCCACATCACCCACATACAGGTCAAAAACCTGAAAGTTATTCTTTATAATTAAGAGGAAAATATAAATGGTTACTAAAAAGAGTGAAGGAAAAAAATATTTAGCGAACTCAGTAGGAAGAAGAAAATCTTCAGTTGCTCGTATTTATTTAACGGAAGGATCAGGACAGATCAAGATCAATAAAAGAGACATTAGAGATTATTTCCCTAAGGCCACTAACCGTTATGTAATTAACCAACCGTTAAATCTAATGAAGATATCAAATCAATATGATTTAAATATCAATGTAAAAGGTGGGGGAACTACTGGTCAGGCGGGAGCTATCCGTCACGGTATCGCTCGTGTCTTAGTTGAAATAGATAGTAATAGCAGGCCAGAACTAAAGGCCGCGGGATTTCTTACTCGGGATGCTAGAAAGGTCGAAAGGAAAAAGGCCGGTCTTGCAGGTGCCAGAAAGCAATTCCAATTCTCAAAACGTTAATATCTCAAGGCCCGACTTTGGGCCTTTTTTTTTCCATAAAATTTATTTAAAGACCTGACTATTAGAGTCAAGTTATCCGTCTTATCTGCCGAAAATCATTAAAACTTTTTGTTCAGGGTTTTAATGAGAAATCTCTTTATTTTTTTAGGATTAAATTTATGGGCCTTATCATCTATGGCCACTATTTTTGTGCCTATTCCTCTAGAAGACCAGTTCAAAGAGGCCGATAGTGTAATTCATGGAATCTTTAAGGGAAGTGTCTCTAAGAAATTACCAAATGAAGAGATCGTCACTGAAAATACTTTTAAATTGCTTAGTAAATCTGGTCTGGACGCGGGTCATATTATTAATGAGGAAAGTTTTAAAGTCCTAACACCAGGGGGAGTGTGGCAAGGATTGGTCTATCATATTGAAGGTACACCCACTTTTACAAAAGGAGAGAAGGTAATTCTTCTTTTGCAGAAGGGAAAATATGGATTTGAGGTCTATGGGCTAGGAGTCGGAAAATACAATATTAAGGTGGTTGATCGGCGAACCATTATCTATTCCAGTATTTTTCCCAATCATAAAAAACTTGGAAATATCACAGTAGAAGATTTCAATATCCTGCTCAATAAAGTCTATGGGGAACCCCTACAAAGACTTAAAGGGAAGCATTATGTCTACAAAAAGGATGAGGTAAAAAGAGATATTGCATCCATCAAAGAGGTCGATCAGGGCCTTAGAACACTTGGAACAGAAAAGGGAGAGGAAGATGGAGGAAGTGCACCTCTTGGAGGAATTCTATCCTTCATATTGATGATCGTTGGGATCGTCTATTTTTTAAATAAAACATGAAAAGTTTAATTTTATTAATTTTTGCTTTTAATTCCCATGCCTCACTACAAAAAATAGGTGGCCAGGGAAGAGCTTTATCTTGGTCTCAACAAAATATAACCTATGAGTTTAATACTAATGGTTGTCAGCAAGATATCAAAAGTGAGTTCTTATCAATATCTCAAGAGTCAGCATATCAGTGGTCAAGTAATTCTTCTCTCAATCTTTCAATCAGATCAACAAGTAATGGCCCTTCCAGTTATAGAAACGATATATATTGCTCTTCAGATTTATCCTATATGGAGAGTTCTGCGGTGGTGGGGGTGACGAGAGTTATTTATAACAAAGACAATGGACAAATTATTGAAACGGATATCATCTTAAGTAACAACATAACTTTTTCTCTCCAGGCGAGCAAAACAAACTATGTGGGAAATGTTTTGACTCATGAACTGGGGCATTCAGTAGGCTTTGATCACTCTGAGGCCTTTAGATCGACCATGTTTTATTCTCTATTTTTAGGACAACACACTCTATCTTTTGATGATAAGGCCGGAGCATACTCTATTTATCCAGAAGGAGGAGCGAGAGGAATTATTATAGGAAAAGTGATAGGTGGCACGGTTGATGAACCAATAGGAATTTTCGGGGCGTATGTTCAGGCCTATTCCACACAAACAGGAGAGTTAATGGGTTCTGTAGTCACTCGTGATGATGGGACTTTTCAAATTAGGGGACTTGCTAAAGATGATCAATATTTTTTATATGTAACACCGTTGGATAAGCTCGATACCATCTCTAAATACTTCTCCTCGGCCCGTACAGAATTTTGTGGTGTTAATTTTGCGGGGAATCCTTATCGAGGATCATTTTTTACTACTTGTGATACGACTTCTGGATATCCTCAGGGAATTAATCTTGAAAACGGAATAGTCGATGTAGGTTCAATTTCGGCCTATTGTGAGTTGCGAGAAATAAAATTACAAAGAGAGGATATTCCTGCAGTAAATAGTCGAAGTATTGCCAGTTTTGTAGATTTTGAACTTCATGGTTATGCAACAGATATAGATTTTGGAAGCACTTTTGTAAGCTACTTTACGCCAAATGAATTAAGTCTTAGCGGTGAGGCATCAAGTACTGTAATTCAAGAATTTGACGTTGACCTATCTTCCGAGGAGATCTTTGGTGATAACGACTATTTAGATATAAAACTAACTTCGCAAAATTTTTATTCACAAATTCAGTTAGAGATGAAGATTTTAAATACGGTAACTGGAGCTTCAGAAACTTTTTCAAGTGAATATCAAGATAGTGAGGGAAATATACAAATAAAGATAAATGATGATGGAGCTCCAGAGCTAAATTTAATAGGTCGAGCTCTATTAGATGCAATTGATAGCAGTAATAATATATTTAAAGTTTTAATATCGGCAGTAAAAGTTGATTTTAGTAAATATACTAGTTTTAGTGAGAATGATTTCTTTCCAGATAATAAAAACTTTATCGACGAGATAGGCTTTTATTTGGGAGTTATCTCTATCAGCGATGGGGATAATAAGACAGTTATGCAAAAGGATTACGGGGGAATTAGGGATAATCTAAGTTGCCCTGGGGCCCCATATGCGCTTCCCGTGGCGGCCATTGTAGATCCAGCATCTAATCAGGATGAAGATGATGGTTTTTTCTCTTGTAATTCTATTGAACCAAAAAATGGTGGAGGGAAGGGGCCATTTAATTTAGGTTTAGGGTTTTTGTTAGCTCTATTGGTAAGCAGGGTAGGCCATGATAGCCTTAAAAAAAGAAAAACTCATGGAGGAGATTAGATGGGAAAGATTATTTTAACATTTTCCTTGTTTCTTATGATGAATACTGCCTTGGCCCAAAACCTCATGGGTGAGCGGATTCGAAAATTACAGGGGAGAAAAACAGGAATATTTATTGATAAGGGGATATTTCATAATGGGTCGATAAAGTCATCTTCCTCGCTCTCATCTCTAAGACATTTCTATGATAAATCAAGTAAAAGTGAGCGGATAGTATTTGATTTTTCAACTAAGCAAATACCCAAGGTTTATGGGCTTATTTCTCGTAAGGAAAAGAAGATATATATTGACTTTTTTGCTACAGAATTGAAAGGTAATGTTGGTACTTTTGGGAGTAGTCATTTTGTGGACAGCATTAACTTTTATCCTTGGAATGACGGTTCTGTTTCTATTGAAATGACATTTAAAGAAAATATATCGTATGACTTATTCTATTTAGATACTCCTGGAAGGCTAGTTCTTGATGTAAAAGGCCTTTCAATTTAATGATGAAAAGGTCAGGGAGATTTTATGGCCAAAGGGCAACCATCTTTTGAAGTAAAAGAAGATAATATAAACGACCAAGAAAAAAACTTTCCTAAAGAAGTTGTTATAATTCCTATAATGAATAGTCCCATTTTTCCTGGGATGATAGCTCCTATAATTTTAACAGAAGATAAATTTACATCGGATTTAGATCAACAGATTTTAAAGTCTGGTTTTGTCGCATTAAATCTAGTGAAATCAGAGCTTGCTGAAGTTGATAAAGAAGAAGATATAGAAAGCTTTGTTGATGGAGAAGAGTTACCTGTTAGCGAAATTTCAGGTAGTGATATTTATAGAGTAGGGGTTTTATGTAAGGTTGTTAAAAAACTAAAACTGCCAGATGGTTCAATCAATGTTCTCGTTCACGGAATTAAAAGATATAGGGCGACAGAAATAATATCTGAGAGCCCAATTATTAGGGGAAAAGTTGAAGTTTTTGATGATATTTTAGAAACAGATGAAGAACTTGATGCTTACACCAGATCGGTAATTAACCAAGTTAAAAAATTAAGTGAAATTAACCCCTATTTTAATGAAGAAATGAAACTTGCAATGCTGAACTCCCCTTCTCCTGGGGCCTTAGCAGATTTAGTGGCATTTGCTCTTTCTTTAGATATTCCAGAGGCCCAAGATTTTTTAGAAACCTTGGTGGTGAAAAAAAGATTTGCAAAACTTTTAGTCTATCTAAAAAGAGAAAAAGATGTTGCCGATATTCAAAAGAAAATCTCCGATGAAGTATCTGAAAAAGTTAATAAATATCAAAGAGAATATTTTCTAAGAGAACAATTAAAAGTAATTAGAGCAGAACTTGGTATGGATGAGGATGAAAAATCCCGAGAGCTCAACAAGATGCGTGAAAGTATCGATTCTTTGGGTCTGCCCGAAACAGTTTTAAAATCTGTGATCGAGGAAATGGAACGACTCGAGTCAATTCCCGACTCCAGTCCGGAATATAATATTTCTAGAACCTATCTAAAGTGGATTTTTGATTTGCCTTGGAATAAATCCTCTAAAGAAAGGATTGATATTGATGAGGCAAAAAAGGTTTTGGAAAAAGACCATTATGGACTAGACCGGGCCAAGGCAAGGATTTTAGAATTTTTGGCAGTAAGAAAACTTAAGCCAAACTATGATGGCACTATTTTATGTCTATCAGGACCTCCAGGAGTTGGTAAGACGTCCGTTGGAAAAAGTATTGCTAAATCTATTGGAAGAAAATTCTATCGCTTCTCTCTCGGAGGAATGCGAGATGAGGCGGAAATTAAAGGGCACCGAAGAACTTATGTAGGGGCCATGCCAGGTAAGATTATTCAGGCCTTAAAGAGAGTGGAAGTAAACAATCCAGTCATCATGCTAGATGAAATTGACAAGTTGGGACAATCCTTTCAAGGAGATCCGGCCTCTTCTCTTTTGGAGGTATTAGACCCTGAACAAAATGGTTCTTTTATCGATAGTTATTTAGATATTCCTTTTGATCTTTCAAAGGTTTTATTTATTGCAACCGCAAACTATATTGATGCGATTCCAGAACCGCTTTTAGATCGTATGGAAGTTATTGAACTTCCAGGTTATTCAATTGAAGAAAAAATATCTATTGCCTCTAAGTGGATTATTCCGAAGCAATTGGTCAAACATGGTCTAGCAAGGAAAGATTTTTCATTAAATAAAACTGTTTTAAAAAAATTGATCTCTGATTATGCCAGAGAACCTGGTGTTCGGGTTATGGAACAAAATATTGCTAGGCTTTGTAGAATAGCGGCGCTGGATAAAGTGAAAAAGGCCAAAAAATATAAAAAGTTTTCCCCTTCTCAGTTAGATCTTGAAAAGCATTTAGGTGGAGCAAGATTTAGCAGTGATAAGGTAGAGGGAGGACTCAGGCCTGGAGTTGTAACAGGACTTGCCTGGACCTCTTTTGGTGGTGAAATTTTATTAATTGAAACTCTTCCTTTAAAGGGAAAAGGTGAATTCAAGCTTACAGGTCAACTTGGGGATGTCATGAATGAATCCGCAAACCTTGCATATAGCTATGTAAAAAGTATTTTACAGGAAGAACTAAATAAGAAAAAAGGTGAACAGGAGGATGACTTTTTAGCTAGTCATGAAGTCCATCTTCACTTGCCGGCCGGAGCTACTCCTAAAGATGGCCCCTCTGCTGGTATCACCATGGCCTTGGCACTTTACTCACTGGCCAATAATAAAAAGGTTAAATCCAATGTGGCGATGACAGGAGAGTTATCTCTAACGGGAAAGGTTCTTCCAGTTGGTGGAATTAAAGAAAAAGTTCTCGGTGCCAAAAGAGCAGGAATTAAAGAGATTATTCTGCCTAAGAAAAATGAGAAAGATCTGTTGGAAGTTCCTGAAATACACCGTAGAGGGATAAAGTTCTATCCTGTTGAACACTTTGATGAAGTCTTAAAAATAGCTCTAGGAAAAAAGAAGAATTAGAATTCTTCTGAATCGTACTCTGAAATTGGAGCGTGCTTAACTTTCCCGGCAGCAATCTCTCTAAGGGCAGTTACAATGGCCTTATTTTTAGTATGAATTAGAAAGTCTGCACCTTCTTTTATTTGCTTAACTCTTTTTATGGTCAAGTGAACAAGCTCATAACGGTTTTCTACTCTTTCTAGACAATCTTCAATCGTAATTCTGGCCATAAAGCTTCCTCTTAAATTTAAATCGAACTAAATGAAATATTAAAAAAATCGATATATGTCAAAATTTAACATTGGTGACGCATAACACAAGCAGCGTAAGCCTTTGAAATTACGAAATTTGGTCGTAGCTATGGAAAAAATTATGGCCTAATGGTTACAGCGACGACGTCTCCGATCATAAAGTCATTGTAGTCAAATTGGGGAGAGTCTTTTTTGGGAATTAAGTTTTTCATGATTCCAACTGCTCGATCACCTTCAGAGTGGACAATTTTGAGCTCACCCAGTTTTACCTGAAAGTTGCTTTTCTCCAGTGTTTCCCGTGGATGGACTATTGAAATTACTCTAAATACATTTAAAGTGGAGCCTTTAAAAACCCCTTGGTCTCTACCTATATTGATATAATAATTTTTGCGAATAATTTCATTTTCTTCCCCCATAGGAAGGTCTTGTGTAACGCCAAAAACAAAATATTGCTGACTAAAGGCCTGTAGTGGCAGAAAGAGAATAAGAAAAAAAATAGTTTTCATAGGAATTCCTTTAAATTTTAAGGACCTCCATATCCAAAATAATTTCTTATTTGCTTATCGAAAAACAGATTAAATTAATTAAGAATTGAATAGATTGCGGAAAATTTTTCCTTAGTATTTTGATTTTAAATATTTAAGACTGTTATTGATTAGTCCAGAGGGCCTATAGTTTTTAATTTTTTGATGGAATAAAATAAAATTAGAATCATAATAGAGCATAATCCATGGCAGATCATTTTGAACTACCGTTTCCATTTTTTTCATTATTTTCGATTGATCAGTTGTATTCATTGAAAATTGTTTAAAAAGATTTTCTAATTTTTTATTGTAATAATAAGTGGCGTTAGGTCCTGGGGGATGATTCTTTTTTAAAAGTAGTTGAATAGTATTCTCAGCATCGGGATAATCCATCGCCCAGCCATCAAACCAAAAGTTTAATTTTCCTTTTCGGGCCTTAGTTAAAAAGCGGGGAAAAGTGTTGGTATTTATTTTTAAATTAATTCCTATTTTGGCCAATTCATTTTTTATAAACTCGGCCTGTTGACGGGACTTGGCCTTGGTAGATCTGGTATCAAAGTTAAATTCAGGTAGTCCCTTGCCATCGGGATATCCGGCCTGAGCGAGAAGTTTTTTGGCCTTATTCAGATCATATGTATAGGGCAGTTTAGAGGAGCTGTTATAACCAGGTATACCGGGAGGATAGATAGAGTTGGACAAAACTCCAGTATTGTTTGTAAAAAGGTTCAAATATCTTTTTCGATTAATGGAATGAGCGATGGCCTGTCTTAAGAGTTTATTTTTTCCTAGGATAGGATCTTGCATATTAAAAGATATCCACCAGTAAGTTAGAGTTGGGGATTGAATTAGGTTAATTCCTTTGCTTTTGAGCTCCTCGCTTAGGATCCCCTCTTTAATAGCACTAAAAAAATTATCAATTGGTAAGTTAATAATATCTATTTTTTTGGATAAGAAATTAAGCCATCTGGTTTGGTCTTCTTTTATGAGTCGATAATTGATCTTTTTAAAATCGGGCAAGTCACTATGATATTGTTCAAAGCGTATAAAGTCGGCGCCTTGAAGAGGTCTATAGTTTTTTAATAAGAAGGGGCCTGTTCCCACTAATGTTGTGGAAAAGTCATTATTATAAAATTCAATTGCCTCCATTGGAGAAGGTGCAGTAAAACTCATGGCCAGGGCAAAAATCATTTGCGGAAAAGGTTTAATTAACTCAATTTCAAGCGTGTAATCATCAATTGCTCGCAGGCCAGAGACTTCTAATTTTTTAAATAAATTAAAACTATCTCCGGCCTTTTTTCGAAACTCATTAATTCCTTTTATTTTGCCATCAATAAGCCACCAACCTGAGCTTCTTGTAGGGATAAATGCCAGTCTTTTAAATTGATTGATAAAATCGATAGATTTTAAAAATCTTTCACGCTCTTTAAAGGCAGGGTTGGGGTGAAACCTAACACCTTTTTTAATTTTTATTAGGTATTTGGTACCATCCTTTGAAATTTGCGGGAGACTTTCCGCCAGGAGAGGTTTTAAGCGGTAAGGTCTTTTGTAGTAATCGTATTCATAGAGGGTTTCTAGACTTTGATATACAAGTTGTGCTGAGGCCCCATCGTAGGAAACCGCTGGATCTAGTGTTGAGATATTGGTAGATAAGGCCAGATTTAGAGTTTTAAGATTTTGTAATGAGTTTGTTTTTTTTGAACAAGCAATTATAAATATTATTAAAATCAGAATCTTCATGGCGTCATTTTTAGCACTAACTTTAAAGAATTGTCTCTAAATAACTTATTCCATCATCTATATTATGACCTTTACTATGAAGATGGCCTAACAGCTTTTTCATTAGCTTTTGTTTTTCTAAAGGATTTACTGGAGAGTTAAAGTTGGTCGGGAGTTTTTTACTGATTAAGTTTTTAATTTGTTTGTTGTGAGTTAATTCAGCTTCTTTAAAAACAGCTTCGATTTCAACGAGATCAATATTAATTTCTTCTAGCTCTAATTTTTTCTGGATATAGGACGTAGAAAAACCCTTTCTCATATGTTTGCGAATAAATTGGTCTATATAACTCTTTTCTCTTAATAAATTTTTTTCTTTTAAATTAGAGATAGCAAATTGTATCTGTTTTTCATCCATCCCCGCCGCCTGAAGCTTTTGCTTCAAGCGGGGTTCAGAATAATCTTGTTTGCTGAGAAGTTTGATGGCCTTTAAAAAGGCCTTATTCTCTACGATATCCATAGATTAGTGGACGGCCTTTTTACTTCTTTTTTTCTTAGGTTTTGTCTCTTCAATGATCTCACCTGTAGATGTATCAACATTCTTTTTTGTTTCTGCTTTTTCTTCTGTGAGTCCGTTTTTAAGCAGAATTTTTCCTTTTATCTCAGTAAGGATTTCAGGATTGGCCTGAAGGAATTTTTTAACATTCTCTCTTCCTTGACCAATTTTACTATCATTATAGGAAAACCATGATCCTGCTTTTTCAACGATCTCTTCTTTTACCGCAAGATCTAGTATGTCTCCTTCTTTAGATATCCCATGGCCATACATGATATCAAATTCAACAATTTGAAAGGGGGCCGCAACTTTGTTTTTAACAATTTTTACTTTAGTACGATTTCCAATAAATTCATCACCATTTTTGATGGCACCAATTCTTCTGATATCAATTCTTACAGAGGAATAAAATTTAAGGGCATTTCCACCAGTAGTGGTTTCTGGGTTACCAAACATTACGCCAATTTTCATTCGTAGTTGATTGATAAAGATTACAGTGCAATTAGATCTTGAGATAGAACCAGTCAGTTTTCTAAGGGCCTGAGACATAAGTCTTGCTTGCAGTCCCATGTGGGAGTCACCCATATCTCCTTCAATTTCAGCACGAGGTGTGAGGGCCGCTACAGAGTCTATAATGAGTAAGTTAACTGCTCCTGAGCGGATAAGCATATCAGCTATCTCTAGCGCTTGTTCTCCACAATCTGGTTGAGAGACCAAGGTATTAGGAATATCAACACCTAAATTTTGTGCGTACTTTGTATCCAGCGCATGTTCGGCATCGATAAAGGCAACTGTTCCACCTTCTTTTTGGCATTCGGCAGCGATGTGTAGGGTTAAGGTCGTTTTACCAGAAGATTCAGGGCCATATACTTCGATAATCCTTCCTTTAGGAATTCCGCCAATACCTAAGGCCAGGTCTAAACTTAAACATCCTGTAGGTAGAGCAGGTATATTCTCAGTTGGGGTATCGCCCATTTTCATTATTGACCCTTTGCCGAATTGTTTTTCAATTCCGGCAATGGCCAAATCCAGGGCCTTTGTTTTTCCTTTATCATCCGTAGCATTTTCTTTCATAAACTGTTCTCCTTGTTTGCAAAGATTAATTTTGTATCAGTCTTTGCAAAAAAATAAATCTATAATTAAAATAAGGGCCTTAAATTAAAGACGATAAAAATAATCATCGTTAATTTCTTCTATTCATATATAAAAATTTTATGCGTAAGTTTTGCGTAAGTCAAGCGACCTTCGGCAGGATATTTAGATATGAAATACCCAAGTAAACAAGTCCTGCAAAAAGACCGGCCACTACATCGTCTAGCATTATTCCCAAACCATTCTTCATGTTTTTATCGATGTGGCCCACAGGACCTCTCTTAACGATATCAAAAAAACGAAACAAGACTAGGATTATCAAGTAAGAGACCCAGTGATGATCAGATATAAAGGCCCATGCCACAAAAACCCCAAGGAATTCATCTATGACTATCCAAGAGGGGTCATGAACCTGATAAATTTTTTGTATATGATTTATGAGATAAATTGAGATGGTAGTCAAAATAACTAAAAAAGGGACAAAGAGAAAAAATGGAATGTTTGCATTGCCAAAAGGATAAAGGATGGCAATTGTCGCAACGCTCGCAAAAGTTCCTGGGGCCTTAGGGAGAAAACCAATGCCTCCCATAGATAAGAAAAAGACTTCAGGTTTTTTTAAGGATGGAGGATGTTCTTTTGTCATGGTAAATTAGTTTCTCAATTTGAAACTAGAGTAAATTTTTTAAATGGAAAGACCAAGTTATTTATCAAAATATTTATTTGACTGGGAAGTACTGGAAGTATTTCTTGAGGGAAAGTCTGCTCTAGACACTGCGCATTTCGTAGGTTCTGTTAATGATAAAAAGGAAGCAGGAAATCTTCTTAAAGGATATGGATTTAATCCTACTGATCCTGTTTTGATGGCCGAATTATTTGGAAACTTTCAGGAGGCGCTGCAGTTCATAAAGAGGTATTTTTTAAAGGAAGGTACCCCTTTAGGTGTTGATCTTAAAATACCTCCTTCTATCTTTATGATTACAGATGTTTGTGAGCTTTTTGTCATGGCATCTGCAGAAGAAAAAGATATAGAAAAAAAACTTTGGGCAGAAATAATTTTAAAGGTTCTCCACACAATAGTACATGTTGATAGAGATTGGAGATCGTCCTATTTTTCTGTAATTCAAACTCAAGTTTTTGATCGTTTTTATAAACAGATATTTCGTGATTCAGAAAATGAACTTTATGTTGCAGAAAAAAGAGATTCAGAAGATAGAATTCCTTTAATCGATTTTTCAGTAAAATCTCGTAAATCTCGCGATAGTGTTATTTTAAAGTTATTACATAAGGCAGATAATGTTGCAGAAGAGCTTTTTGATCGAGTTGGTGTAAGGTTTATTACAAAATCCTCTTTTGATAGCTTACAGTTGATAAAATTCCTAACAGAGCATAACATTGTAATGCCTCAAAATATAAAACCTAGTCGTTCTATAAATACCATTTTTGATTTAGAAAAATTTAAAAATTCCTTTAATGACCTTATAGAGAAGGCATCTCAGGAAAATTACAATGAAAAAAGTTTTCTAAAAAAAATAGATGAAATAGCGGGTGATTGCCAATTTAGTGAAAATAATATTTCTAAAAATGTTCATTCAAGCAAGGCCTACAAGTCTATTCAGTTTACTGGTAGGCAGCTAATTAGATATCAGAATCCTTTTTTCGAAGAATTTAATTCCTTAAGGCAAGATGCTAAAGCAGAGACAGGAAATCCTCTGGCGCAAAAGATATTATCTATGGATATGTCACTTATCGCTAGAGATATTCGTTTTTTCTTCCCTTATGAAGTTCAGATTGTTGATGGTAAAAATAAACAGATAAATGCTGAAGGCGATGCCTCTCATCAAGAATACAAGAAGGGACAGCAATTAACTTCACTTAAGCGTTTATTTAAACCATTAATGGAACTGAAAAAAATAAGCATAGATGAATCATTTATTAATTAGATCTTCAAGATTCCCCAATTCATTTTCAATTTCATCTATGACCTCCCCCTGATGGGAGTATTTTTTCATGGTATTTTGGTAGGATGATTTTAATAATTCATCAGGATCAGTTTTTTTCTCAACTGAATAGTTGATGATCTCAAAAGAAGTAGTTCCAATTTTTATTTTTTCATTTTTTTGATGAATTTTTTTCCCTTTGTATAATTTCTCATTAGAAAGATAATCTCCTTCAATATTTGCATTCCAACAAATTAATCCATTTTTTGTGAGTTCAATATAAAAATGAATTCCAGAAAGGTCTTTATCACGAACAATTATGTCATTTTGTGAGGCACGCCCGATGGAGATAACATCTTTTAAAGAAATGTATGGGCCAATAACGGCGGGATCACAGGAATCTAATATATTTATTTCAATCATATCAATATTCTATCATATAGTAGAAAAGATTTTAAAATCCTTAGACATCGAATCTAGTTTTTTTAGTATTTCAGGATGATTCTCATCAATTAATTTTATTAGATCAGCTCTTGCATTTATTAGCAATGCCTCATGTTCTATGGGACTTGCTAGCTTTTTCGAAGAGTCATGTCCTGATTGGTGTTGTCCGAAAAGATTCCCTTCACCTCTTATTTTTAAATCCTCTTCAGCAATTTTAAATCCGTCTGTGGTCCCTTCAATGATTTTTAACCGCTTCATAGTTTTATCGGTCAATTCGCCTAAATTGATCAAAAAGCAAAAACTCTGTTTGTGCCCCCTACCAACTCTTCCTCTTAATTGATGAAGAGAGCTAAGGCCAAAGCGATCCGGTCCAAAGATGGCCATGATAGTGGCATTAGAGACATCGATACCAACCTCAATCACCGTAGTGGCAATTAAAATTTGAATTTTGCCAGTATTAAAATCCTCCATAACCTGGGCCTTTTCACTCGCGGGTATTTTTCCATGCAATTGGCCGATATTTAGATGGGGTAGCCATTTTTTAAAGCTGGGATATACTTTTTCGAGATAAATCATTGTTTCTGATTCATTGATGGCCGGGACAACTACAAAGGCCTGCTCACCTTTTGATATCCTATGATTTAGAAATTTAAGAAATTTTTCAAATTTATCTCGTTTAACTATTTTAGTTTTAATAGGCAATCTATTGGAAGGAGGACGATCAATTATTGAAATACTCAGATCACCATACTGGGTTAGACTCAAGGATCTAGGTATGGGAGTCGCGGACATAATTAGACAATTTGCCCCCAGGTACTTATTTACTAATTTAAGTCTTTGATTTACTCCAAATTTATGTTGTTCATCAATTACAAAAAGTCCTACGCTAAAAAAATCTACATCATCTTGAATTAAGGAATGAGTGCCAATGAGTATCTTGGTTTTACCTGTTAGGAGTTGTTTTTTAATTACTTTTTTTGCCGATGTTGAAGTAGATGAAGTTAGAAGAGAAATCTCAATATCTTTTAATAGCTTTTTTAAATTAAGATAATGTTGAATAGCGAGAGTTTCAGTTGGACACATAAAAACTGCTTGATGGCCGGAAGCTATCACCGTTAGTATCGCTAAAATAGCAATGGATGTTTTTCCTGAACCTACATCCCCTTGCAGGAGTCTCATCATAGGGTAATCAGATGTCAGGTCTGATAACACTTCCTCAAGAACTTTTTCCTGAGATTTAGTTAACTCATATGGAAATACTCTAAGTAGAGAATCAAGGTCTTTGGGATAGTCGATTTCTGGGGGGGACAAGGAAATTATTTTTCTTTTACGGGCCTGAATTTGTAATTGTTCAAGAAAAAACTCTTCATAAATAATGCGCTCTTTTGCCTTTTCAAAAAGTTCGTCAGAGTATTCTTTCGTTTTTCCGTGAATTATTTTAAAGGATTCACTCAGAGACATTAAACTGTCTTTCTCGGGAGCATGACCTTTAATTTGATCCCACAAATCATCAGGGATTTTTTCAATAATTTTTTTAATATATCTTCCCTCAATAGAATTAATCGTTGGATAGGTGATTTTCTTTTTGTCCTCATCAGAGATAAATTGAGGTGAGATAATTTGTAGCTGTCCTTTAAAACTGGAGATGGTACCAGTAAATTTAACATCACCTTCTAGACTTTCTAATTTTTTAATGGCCGAACTGTAGGCATTAAACCATCGGAGAGTAATGGTCTTGTTAGAAAAAGAGTCTTTGGCCTGGGCAGTTATATTATATAAACGGGCGCGATTTTTTCCTTTTGCACTGTAACTGGGCCAAGATTTTAATTCTTTCAAGGTGCCAAGGCCGGTAAAGGGCATATCTTCCTCTATTTTGGAGAAACTTTCTTCAGGAGGAATTTCTTGTAGTTTTAGAGGGAAAATCCAGAGAAGGTCCTCTAGTTTTTCCATTCCTTGGTCAATTAACTTCTGGGCCGTTTTTGGAATTTTACTTTTATAAAGTTGGGTTATTTCGGAGTTCCATTCCATCTATTCAAAGGTAAATGATTCTACTTCATATTCTATATTACCTTTAGGGGCGCGTACTAAAATAGTATCTCCTTCTTCTTTGCCTATCAATGCTTTTCCAATAGGGCTAGCATAGGAAATTTTACCACTTTTTATGTCAGACTCTTCCTGACCTACAATTTTATAGACCACAACTTCACCTTCTTCGTTATTAAGCGTAACAGTTGCTCCGAAAACGATTTTATCACTTTTGATTGATTTAATATCAATCACTTGGCAAGATGCGAGGATTCCCTGTAAGGTGCCAATCCGACCCTCTAAGAGCGCCTGTTTTTCTTTTGCAGAATGATATTCAGCATTTTCTTTAAGGTCCCCTAGTGCTCTCGCCTCAGCAATAACTACTTTGAGTTCTTCCCGTTCGACTTTAATAAGTTGTTCAAGTTCTTGATTTAATTTATCAAAACCTTCTTGAGTAATGGGAGTATTTTTTTCCATTTTATATGTTCCTTTATTTCTTAAAAAGAGAGTTTGCCATATCGAGATGATCTTCTTTCTTTTCATGTTCTCCATCATCTCCAACTAAAAAGAAAAATTCGCAAAAATTTGCCTTTTCTTTGTCGACGATTCGTTCTGCTATTGATTCTCTACATTCATTGTAAGCACTAGGATCATAATATTTACACATTTTACAACAATGCATATTGGCCCCACAGGTAGGGCATTCCTCATGGCGAAGGATTTTTCTACCAACTTCTAATTCAGTGGGGTTATGGCATGAAAAACATTTAGTATCATTTTTAATAACTTCATCGGCCATTTAAAAGCTCCAGGATTTTGAAAAGACTATTTTTTTATGAGCGACAATATTTTGGGTATTTTTATAAGATAATGGGCCTATATTTATTTGAGGATTGTTACGTTTATTGTATTCCTCTATCGCCCTATTTAAGTTTTTTTCATTGCCATGTTTAAGTGTATAACTAATTAAAAAGTTAGCGGCAATGAGACTTGATCCTGAGATGATAGTTGCCATTCTTTGTTTAGAATCTAAGTTTGCCAGGATGCCTGCGGCCACTAAAGCAGCGCCAACCGTTCCTATTGCAGCATCATACCAATGAAATTCATTTCCTTTTCGATATTTTTCTAAATACATCGAGGATATAGGATCTTTTTCTAAATAATTCCTAAGCCCTTCACCTTTTTGGTTGCTGTTTAAATCAATTAAGATTTCTTGATTGTTGACCTTGGCCACCCGGCTGCAAGGCTCACTTGCTTGGGCAATCTGCATAAAAAGTAAGGTTAGCATTAAAAGTATTTTATTCAAGTTTTCGCCTTAAGGGGTAAAGACCATTTATTTAACACTTTAGGGGTCACTTGCCTACTCAAATATGCCCTGCGTAGCAACTCAATCTAGCTAAAATTCCTTAATTTATCTAAATCTTTACTATTTATCTCCCGAGAAGCATTTGGGAAACATATGGACTTTTTTAAAACTGGTGTAGGAATATCAAAAACCTTTAGAAATGTGGGTAGACTCAAAGAAATAGTCTTGGTCTTTGCACGTAATGGTTTTGATGAAATTATCTCCTTACCTATTGCTTCAAAAATACCTAATTTTGTAATTCCTAAATCAAAAATTAAGATTCGAGAAGAATTAAGAGGACAACAGGGAAAGAATCTATATGGAGTTTTAGGGCTTAGACTTAGGTTATGCTTTGAAGAACTCGGCCCAACTTTTATTAAATTTGGCCAGCTTTTAGGTTCGAGGGAAGATCTTTTTCACCCAGCCTTTATCGCTGAAATGAATAAATTACGAGATAGTGTAAAGGGACTTCCCTTCTCTAAAGTTCGATCTTCAGTCGAAAAAAATTATGGAAAAAAAATCTCAGAAATTTTTAAAAACATCGAGTCAGAACCTATTGGTACTGCTTCGATAGGAATAGTTTATAAAGCAGAACTTCTGAGTGGAGAGAAGGTAGTTTTAAAAGTTAGAAGACCAAACATTGAAAAAGAAGTAAAACGAGATTTGGCCTTAATGCAATTTCTAGCTGAATCTGTAGAAAAAAGAATCGAAGAAGTTAAGTATCTAGGGATATCGAGAATTTTTAAAGATTTTTCTATCAGCCTTAAAAATGAACTCAATTTTAATATAGAAGGTATTAATGGAGAGAGACTTCGTAGTGTAATTTCCAAATATGATAAGGATGAGATTTTTTATATCCCCAAAATTTATCGGAACCTATCTAGTGAAGATATTCTGGTAATGGAACTGATTGAAGGAATTAAATTTACTGATAAAGAAAAGCTTGATGAATTAAAGAAAAGAGTTGCCCCTAGGATAGATAAAGTTGTCCAGATTTTTCTGAGAACTCTGCTGCAGGACGGCTTCTTCCATGCTGATCTTCATGGTGGGAATTTCTTTTTAACTAAAGATAATAAAATTGCTCTAATTGATTTTGGACTTATGGGAAGGCTTGGATATAAAAGTCGAATAAATTTTATTTCCATAATTCATTCGATTATTACTTATAACTATGAAAATATAGTATTTGAATTTTTAGAAGTAGCAGAATATGACTCAATTCCAGATGTTGATCAGTTAGTAGCTGATGTTCGAGATGCTCTATCACCATTTATAGGTTTGACAGTTCAAGAGACAGACCTAGCAAGAGTTTTTAAAGCGATTATTAAAACTTTAAATACCCATAAACTTTATCTCCCTAGGGAGTGGATTATCGTTTTTCGGGCGCTGATTACGCTTGATGGGGTCGGCAGATCACTGGGGATTGACTTAGATATCTATTCTATGATGGAAAAAGATATCAAAAATATATTAAAAGAATCTTTTAACAAAGAAAAGATAATGGAAGAGGCCATGTTGACGGTTAAGGATGTCTTCCAGTCATCAAGAATATTTCCTCGTCATATAAAATGGTTTTTAAAAGAATGGGCCAAGAGAAAATATGCTTTTGAAATAATTCATACCGGCCATGAGCGTTCGATGGAGCAAATTACTGCTGGGGTCATATTTTTAGGTTTTGCCATTATTTCAGCGGTTTTTTTGGCCAGTGGTGTTTTCGTTTTAGGTACTACACAGATCTTAAGTATCAAAAATATTCCGATTATGACCTGGATTTTTTGGTCGTTTAGCTTTCTTATATTTCTTCTTGGGATTAAAAGGATTCGTTAAATCGAATCAAGACCTGAAAAAAATAATTTACAGGCAATATCTTTAAATTCATCTGGTGGAAAAGGTCCAAAAATATATTGTAAAAAATCACTGGTATTCACAGAATATCTTATCTTTTTAAGATTAAAACTAACTTTATTTTTTTTATAATGAGTTAATATTAAATCACCATTGCTTCTGATCTTAAGGAACTCCTTTAGGAAATTTATATTTCCTATTTTAAAAAGACCTAAATATTTAAGATCTCCAACTGCGCCAAGTGTTGGCGTCCAGAGCCTGAGTGATTTTAAATCATTTAAAACCTTTTGATGGCCATTTTTTAAATAACCGATCTCGTGTACGACGCCTTTTAAATCCCCACCTTTATTCATGCAAAAATAGTTCTCAATCTCACCTTTTTCATCCCTACTGAGATATAAATCTGTTGAATTTATTTTTTTTATTTTTTCCCAGTCGTCATTTGATCGTTTAAAAGTGAAATATTTATGGCATAAAACATCGGAGTAAATACCTTTTACTCTATCTAGATCATGGGAATCTAGAGCATTAAATTTAGTCTTTATAAATTTTGTTGGAACGAGACCTTCGGATTTACTATCTAAAAAACATCCTGCCGGATAAAAACCAAACTTTTTATATAGTTCTATCAGGTCGCTCCATAATATAAAAAGCGCCACCTTTTGTTCATATTTTTTCAGAAGGTTATTTAATAATTTGTTTAATAGTCCTTGTCCTCTATAAGCTTCTTTTACTGCTACACCACCAATTAAGGCGACCGAAAGTTTATGATCTCCGTTGATGATTTCTCTGAAATTGATTCCAATATGGGCCATAACTTCATTAGTTTCATGATTAAAAAGGATATGATTATTGTTGAAATTTTGGGGATTCATAATGGGGTAAAAGTCTACTGAAAAGCTTTCACTTTGCGGGTAATTTAGGGAGTTTTCTATAAGTGTGTAAGTTTCTTTAAAAAGATGCGGGAAAGATGAAAGTGTAGTTTGCATAAAATCATTCTAACAGGAATATTTTTCCCTTTCTTGATATTAAAACTTTTTTGTTTAAGAGGGCCTAAATTTTTAGTCGATAGACTTCTTAGGAAATAAATTTCCCAGGAACCCTAAATCAAGGAGGATTTTGTGGGACTTAGAATTAATACCAATGTGGCCTCTTTAAACTCCCAAAGACACTTGGGGAAGACAAGACTGGCATTAGAAAAAACTCTGGAAAAATTATCGTCAGGTAGTAGGATCAATCGATCTGGTGACGATGCTGCAGGATTGGCAATCTCAGAAAACCTCAGGGCCCAGATTAGAGGTCTTGGGCAGGCAGAAAGAAATGCTGAAGATGGAATTTCTTTGGTACAAATTGCAGAGGGTGGATTAGCAGAGCATTCTAATATCTTAATTAGACTGCGAGAACTTGCCGTGCAAGCTGCTTCGGATACTGTCTCTAATACGGAGAGGAAATTTCTCAATATTGAATTTGAGCAACTTCTTGAGGAGATGGATCGGATTGCCAATTCTACTGAATTTAACCGTGTACCTCTTCTAAATGGAACAGGGGCAGTATTTGATATTCAGGTGGGAACAAGAAACGATCCCTTAGTGGATAGAATTACTTTCGATGCTGGCAGCGCAGATGTAAATACTTCTGCTCTTGGACTTAATCTTGCCTCAGTTTTGGATAAGATTTCGGCACAAAATTCGCTAGCGACAATAGATGATTCAATTTTATCAGTTAACGGTATGAGAGCAAACTTTGGTGCTATGCAGAGCCGGTTGCAATCTACGATCAACAGCATTCAGATCAGTAGAGAGAACTTGTCCGCTGCTAAATCTAGAGTTCAAGACGCAGACATAGCGAAAGAAACAGCTGAGTTAACTAGATATAATATTTTATACAATGCGGGAACTGCAGTTCTGGCACAAGCGAATAATACGTCTAGAAATGCATTATCACTGATAAATGCATCGACTAACATGTAGATAGAGTGATTTTTGCAATGGATATTTAAAAAAAAATCACTTAATCCTGCACAGAGTGATTTGTAAGTAAAAAATTTTATACAACTGATTCTAATTTTTTTCAGGAGGTAGATAAAAGGATATTAAATAAATGGGCCTTTTTCGAGTAAGTATCAAATATTTTAATTAGAATGAGGGAGTTATCTATGCAAGCATCATCTGACATCATAGGTAATATTGAATTTCATAATGATCCTATGCTTGCTCGAGCTTATTGGAGTGGATCCAGGATATCTTCTGGACAAACTTTAAGAATTAAAAATGGCACACAAATAATTATTGATAAGGTCTATGAGACAGCTGAACTAGAGAAAAGTAATATTTTATATCAAACGAAAACTTTTATTTTGGTCCAGAGTAATGCCTATCCAAGCATTGCTCTAAGACCGATTGGATAGGTTGTATAAAATTCATGTCCTTTGCTTTGAATAAAGCAAGGGCATTTTTTCTTTTTAAGACTTCTCTTTAGCGTTTATAATTGTAAAGAGAGGTTTAAAATGGCAAATGATCACAAAACGATTCTCATCCTGGGAGCTTCTTCCTTTTTAGGATCTAATCTAGCAAAATTTTTAAAATCAAATTTCAAAGTTATTGGAACATATCATGGAAGTCCAGTGAATATTCCTGGCGTTTTTACTTTCCCTATGGATATTTTTAATCGAGATGAGTGCCAACTTGCCTTTCACAATTTTCGGCCAGATTTTACCATTTTTTGTGCAGGTATTTCCTCTCTTAATGAATGTGCCAAAGAAAAGAGAATGGCGGAACTTTTAAATACAAATGGTTTGATCTATCCCACGGAATTTTGTCACCGTTATAAATCCAGAATAATTTATCTTTCGAGTTCAGATGTTTTTTCAGGGTCAAAGGATGAATATAGAGAGATTGATCTTTCGGATTCTCATACGGTGCTTGGAAAAACACAATCTGCGGGTGAGTTTTATTTAGAAAAAAACTCACTTGATTATTTAATATTTAGAACGTGCCAACTTTATGGTCGAGATTTTATGACAGGGGGATCAAATTATTTTGAATATATGCAAGAGATGCTTATAAAAGGAAGAGAGATTTCTTGCGATGAACTTACTAGCTATGGACATTTAGATATTAACTATCTTGGTATGGTTATAGAGCTAGCAATTAAAAGAAATCTTAAAAACCATTTATTGCAGGTTTGTACCAAGGATATATCCAGCTTTTTTGAGTTTTCTAAGGCCTATTGTAAGATATTCGGAGAAAACGAAAAGCTTATAAAACGTGGACGATGGAATTTTCCGGTTATTAGAGACTTGGAAAAACCTGAAGATAAAGAGCGAAAATTTAAAATGATTGTGGAAAACTTGGAAAATTATTTGGATATTACTATGCCAACTATCGCAGAGTCTTTAAGTTATACCTTTAAGCGATTTAAGGGACAGGAAAGAGATCATTTAGCGGGCAGAATTACGGATAAACTCTGAGAGATAGTGGCGAACCATACTATCTAGTTCTAAGTCTTCGCCCTGAAATTTCCAACTGATATTATTAAAAGACCCTACATGTGCCCTTATTTCATGGAAGGGATCATCACCTTGTCCTGGGGAATTGAGCCTTGGGGTATAGAAATTTTTTCCACTGGCCATAAATCCTACGGTGATTAAGTCATTGGTCTTACGGGAAAAAACTAATCTTAAAGAGTTTCTAAAAAGCATAAAGTCATTGATGGTATTGGAAATCTTAAAGATCTTTATTTGAGAGTGTCCGCTTTGGTCACTACGGTATTCATTGAATTTTGCGACATAGTATTCAACCTGATCCCTTAGCTGATTCATAAAATCAATAGAGGATTCCTCTAAAAGGTGGACAGGGTTTAGATGATCATCGATATGAACTACTCCAGACTCATCCATATTGAGCTCTTCGAGTGCCAGATTTTCTATCCATGAAGTTGTGAGGCCTTTTTCCATAATTAAATTGTGAAGGGGACTTGGATTCTTGTCAAATGAAAGGGCCCTACCCAGGTAAAAAGATATGGTTTCCGCCCGTCATTTGACAGGTGGCCGCGATAGATAATTATTTTAGGCTTCTCACTTCAGTTCTCCCTAGGGAGAAAGGTGAGCTTGCACACCATAATCAGGGATCGCTCCATAAAATCACTTGTAGGGGCGAAACACGTTTTCGTTTTCACCGGGTAAAACCCAAGATCATTATAACAAATAATTTTTAATATGGCGTCGAAAATAAACTAAATCAGTTCGTCTTTATAGGCATTAAATTCAATAAAAACGGATAGTTGCCCTTATTGCTACGCATAACTAACCGAGTTATAATATTACATAGGGAAATGAACAAAGGAAAAAAGCAAATTGCTAAGTTATTAAAAATTCAAGGTTATGCGGGAAAATTCCGAATGTTAATCCAATCAGATTTTCCTGTAGGAGTGTGCCCATGAAAAAGATATGGGAATATCTTAAGAACGAAGAAGGTCAAACTTCCACTGAATATATCCTTTTAGTGGCGGTAGTGGCGCTTATTGTTTTCAAGTTCAAAGATGTTGCGACTGAAAAACTTGGCAAAATTACTGAAGGTGTTTTCTCTAATGCAGAGAACTTTGTTGATGAAATGGGAAACCCCTAAGAATCTCAGAGATTTTCTTCAGTTTTCTTTTGTTAAGAGAGTTGCTTTCTAAGCTTGGGAAGAATATACCTGTCTGTCCTTTTATCCTAGATTTAACTACTCTAAAAATATGAAGTTTTTAAAGACCAAAAAAGGCCAGGCCCTTTTGGAGTATATTCTTATATTTGGAATGATGAGTTTTGTGGCCATGAGTTTTGTTAAGGCCATTTCAACTTTTATGAGTAATTCTACGGGATCACTATCCTATTCTCTCACTCAAAAATTGACCACTGGTAGTTGTGCAAGAAACTGTTTCTACAGCGCCTACGGAAATGGGGTTCAATAATGCCTCTGGGGGGTTACATATTCTTAGGCATTGAACTACTCATTGTTGGCTATATCGATTTCACTAAAAAAAAGATTTCAAATGTTTGGCCAATTTTAAATTTCCTCATATTTATTGTAGTTGCAATCTTTTTTAGAGATAACTTTTTTGTAGGTTGGGAGCATTTCTTGTTTCCTCTAGGGATTTTGGCGGTTGGTTTTGTTCTTTTCCTTTTTAAAGTTATGGGCCCAGGGGATAGTAAGTTTCTTTTTTCCCTTTTTCTACTGCTTCCCTTACCTGATCAAAAAATCATGTTTTTATGCCTGATATATATAACTATATCAATCGGTTCAATTTTACTGCTCATGCATCTAATCCAAAATTTTGGTAAAATTATTATGGCGTTTAAAACATATAGTTTCGCCCCATTAAAGGGTGCTTTTGGTACTAAATTTTCTTTTGCACCTTTAATATTATTGGCCTGGATTTGGTACGGATGGAAAATAGACATTTTAAACTAGCGGGAAATGAAGGGCAGAGTGCATTGGAATACATTTTACTTCTAATGGTCGTTATTTCTCTAGGTATGACACTTTTTAAAAGTGATGTCTTTAAAAATTTTATGGGACCAGATTCAGTGTACTTTGAAACTTTGAGAAAAAGATTTGAGTATACCTATCGTTATGGTTCGCCTCCAGTTACTGGTACGGAAGAGGGAGACTCCAATGGCTATGCCTCAAGACACGACAGTTATTACAATTCAACTAGGGGACAGACAAGATTTTTTACCCCTGTGGAATCCTACCCCTAATGAAAAAGGGCAATCCACTATTGAATTTTTATTGTCGTTTATTTTTGTTTTTACTTTGATCTTTATGATTTTTAGAATAGGTGTGACTTTTGCCAACGGTTTTTTAGTTCATTATGCAACTTTTATGGCCTCTAGAACTTATCTGGTAATTGATAACAATAGTAATAGCTCTAGTGGAGGGGATCAAAACGCGAGAAATCGTGCCAGCATAGTGTTTGAGCAATTCCCTATGAAAAAGACAATTCCTGGATGGAATTCTTTAATCAAGATTAACCATCCGGGGTCGGTACCAAACGCATTATTTATCGGGGCATGGAGTGAGTATACTGAAAATTTTGGTATCTCGGATATAGTAGGTGGAATAAAGCCTGTGGCCCTTCGATCAGAATCTTTTTTAGGAAGAGAGCCGACGCGGGCAAACTGTCTCGAAAGAATTTGTCGGGCAATGGAAGAGGTCGGTGGTGATTGTAATGTCCATACTACCTTCTTTGATAATGGGTGCTAGTTATGAAAAAACTAAAAAACAATAAGGGTCAGGCAGTATTTGAGTTTATTGTTTTTTTGCCTTTTTTTCTTATTTTACTTTCGGTCTTAGTTACTATGGGTGGTGCCATAAATGGTTCAATCAATCAAAATAAGGCAGTAAGAGGATATTTCTATTATCTGGTAAAAAATAATTCCACTCTTCCTCCGGCCGAGGATCTAAATGCTTTGAAGGGGGCCGTCTCAGGTATAGGAATGTATTCAATTGGTTGGAGAGATTATTCCGCTGGTAATACCCCTTTTGGCCCTTGTTATAGGCTCCTGTCTTTTGCCACCGGGGGGGAGAAACGAGAAGAAAATTGTGGCGATAAAATGCTAGGAGCGGAAGGGATATCCACATTTGTAAAAGTATTCAGTGTTTATGGGGTTTGTTCTTCATCTTATTTTGTGGGACCCTCAGGAAATATGGAACTTAATCCCCTAGTGAATACCTCCATTTCTGGTGATTGTAGTATTCGGTAGAATGTTCCTTTTAATCCCACAAAATTTTAGAATTTGATAAAATAAAAAGGCAAATACAGCGTTCTTAGGAAAGGCCATGAATACTCGAGCATTTACTTTAGCATTAGTTATATCTCTTATCGCAATGTTTATGGTGTACACCTACATGGAGGACCAAAAGGCCGCCATGATTAAACGATACGGAACGGAGAGTTCGGTAGTAGTTGCGAAGGTTAATATTAAAGAACTGGAACTTATTGATGATTCTAAAATTCAAGTTAAAAGTGTTCCGCAAAGTTTTTTGCAACCTGGACATTTTAAATCGATGAAAGAATTAGAAAATACGATCGCGACAGTTCCGATTCTGAAAGGTGAACAGGTAACTAAACCACGAGTTACTTATCCAGGAGCAAAAACGGGTCTTGCAAGACAGGTTAGTATTGGAAAAAGAGCTATGGCCATAACGGTAACAGAAAACCAGGCCGTTTCAAAACTAATCAGGCCTGGAGATCGAATAGATGTCTTAGTGGCAATGGATTATGCGGCGGGGAGAAAAGATAAACAAAAAATTGTAACAGTTTTGCAAGATGTTTTAGTTTTATCAACGGGACTTTCGATGACTAATGAAATCCCCTTAATCGGTATCAAAACTCCAAGTGTAATCAGAAAAATGAATCTTAATACTTATACTCGATATAACACGATTACTTTGGAGCTAGACCCTTTTCAAGTACAAAAGCTCACCCATATTCTGACCTTTTCTGGTAGGCAACCTATTCTTACCTTAAGAAATAATAGTGATAAAAATATAGTGGCAATCCGAGGTACCGGTCTATTTGATATTTTAGGTGGGGATTCGAGTGAAGCGAAGGTCTTCTTTAAAGAGAGATATAAATAGATATGAAGATATTAGTTACTTTTATGTGTCTTTTCTCTCTTTCTCTACACGCTCAAGAACAAGTTGAAGAGCAGCAAATTGATATGGTTTTAGGGATTGATAAAATAGTGAAGTTAGATTTTGTAGCTCACACTAAATTGCAAGTGGGGAACCAATCTCTAGTGGGATACACGCTGATCCCTCAAAAGAAAGAAATTACTTTTAAGGGATTGAAACCAGGTAGAACTTCAGTGACTGTCAGAAATACTGTGGGTGATATTAAGGCCCGCTATCTTCTAAATATTATTGCTTCAGATTTATCCAATTTAGTTTTGGAATTAAAAGAATTTTTAGCACAAATTGAAGGGCTTGAGATTGGTATTAAGGGAGATAGTGTTTTCCTTGGTGGACAAATTGTTGTTCCCGCAGATTATGGACTTATAAATCTTGTTTTAAAGAAATATTCTGACAAAGGTATCCTCGATATGGTGGAACTCTCACCGCAAACACAGAGGATGGTGGCACAAAAAATGCAGGAGGAGATCCACAAAAATGGAATGAAGGATGTATCCGTTAGAATCGTCAATAAGGCCTATTGGCTTGAAGGTTTTGTAATTTCAAAGTCCGAGAGAAATTTAGCAGGTAAAATTGCGGTTGCCTTTATGCCAGAAAATGTGGCATCTCTAGCAGAGAGAGAGGGAGCGGTTCAAAAGGCCGGTGGTAAAAAAATCCTTCACGATTTCATTATAGTAAATGCAAAAAGAGCAGCGGTGCCAATTCCTAAGCTAATAAAAATAACGACTCAGTTCGTGTTGTTAAATAAAGATTATACTAGGGTCTTTGGTTTTAAATGGATCCCGGTATTAAGTGGTAATGGTGCTCAGATTAGTTTTGGTAAAACCTCCGATGATGGGGCATCTACTCAGGGTGGAGATTCATTTTCAGGAACAATTTCAAATCTCCTTCCTAAATTAGCATCTGCTAAGAGTGCAGGCTACGCCAGGATTATTCAATCTGGTATTGTTGTAGTTAAAAATAAAGTTCAAGCACAACTAAAAAAGAATTTAAAGCAACCTTTTTCTATTGGTTCAGGAGAATTTACCAGAGCAGAAGAGGCCAATGCAGGATTTGACCTTAAGGTTACTCCGACAATTTTATCTAAAGAAAGAATTGATATGAATATTGGGGTTTCAGTGAGTGCGACTGAAGGAAATCCTCCTAATACACAGGAACAAACTGTAACCACTCATTTAGTAGTTAAATCAAAAGAGTCTGCCGTGGTTGGTGGCGTCTCAGTACAACAAACTACCACGGCCTATGATAAAGACCCCCCCGGCGGCGAAGATGATTTTGAAGATGTTCAACCACTCTTTACTTTTATTAGGAGTAAGAATTTAAAATCTAGTCGAAACCAATTTGTAGTTTTTGTAACTCCGGAAATTATTGATAATGCCCATAAGGGTACCGAAGATATTTTGAAGAAATTTAGGAGAAGGAGCAGATAAAATTATGGCACGAGGGTATATTATTTGTGTTTTAGGTGGAAAAGGTGGATCTGGTAAATCTCAGATCGCCGCAAACTTAGCATTTGCCTTCTCAGCTGAAACAAAAAGCAAAACTCTGTTACTGGATTTTGATCAAAAAGCGGCAGGTGATCAAAATATCATTACAGGACTTAAATCAAAAAAAGATCTAAAAGAGCTATCGGAGTTTACAGGAGCAATTGAAGCTCGGGCGCTGCAGAATTTTGTTACTTCTCACCCCTCAGGTGTGTCCTTTATTGGCATGCCAAATGATCCGATCTCGGCAGATGCAGTAAATGTTGATGGGCTAGGCAAATTTTTAAAATCGGTTACGAGTATATTTCCACTTATTGTAATTGATGGTGGAAGTGAATTGAATGAGCTTGCTCTTAAGGCCTGTGAGTTCTCTACTATGATTATGTTAGTAGTTAATGCTGACGTATTGGCCGTTAACCAAACGAAGAGAATGTATTCTGATCTTATTTCAATGATGTTTCCCAAAGATATGATTCAAATAGTTTTGAATATGGCCGACAAAGCTCACCCAGTTAATCCGGCCTTTGTGGGTAAGATGATAGGCAAACCTGTATTTTCTTCTGTACCTAAGGATGAAAAAACTTGTACTCAGGCATTAAATGCTAAAAAAGTAGTTCTTACGGTTGCTAAAAATAGTCCCTTTGCGAAAGGGGTTACTGAAACTGTAAGAAAAATGATTCAAAAAAATGTTCTTAAAGTCCTTGCAGGTATTCAAAAGTCCCCTGAAATAAAGAAAAAAGAAGGGGCAGAAGCGGTAAAAGGGCAGAGTTTATGGACGGGGTTAAAATCTAGACTCCATAAATCCTTAGTAGAAGAGTTAGATCTATCAAAGGCCGATGATAATGACTCAAAATCAAAGATCATCTTGCGGGAAAAAACTAAAAAGTTAGTAGTAGAACTACTCGGGAAGGAAGACACCAAAGGAATTGTCGACACCCGAGAAGATATGAACAAAATCGTCAAAGAAATTATTGATGAGGCCTTAGGGCTTGGGCCCTTAGAAGATCTTTTGGCAGATAAAACTTGTTCAGAAATAATGGTTGTTGGCCCCTCAAAAATATTTTATGAACAAGATGGAAAAATTAAAAAATCTGAGACGATATTCACTAATGATCGGCAAGTTTTAAATGTTATCGAAAGGATTGTGGCACCTATTGGTAGAAGAATTGATGAAAAAACGCCCTACGTTGATGCCAGGCTTTCTGACGGTTCCAGGGTTCATGCCATTATTCCTCCTTGTGCCTTAGGTGGTGGAGTTATAACAATAAGAAAGTTTCCTGAAAATAGACTTACCTATAAAGATTTGATTACTTTTGGTTCAGTTACTCCACGGATGGCCGATTTTTTAAGAATCGCCGTTCAGTCTCATAGAAATATCGTAGTAAGTGGAGGTACAGGGTCTGGGAAAACGTCTTTAATTAATATTTTAGGTGGGTTTATTCAGGCCAATGAAAGAGTTATCACTTGTGAAGATTCTGCTGAACTAGACCTACCACAAGATCATATAGTGAGTTTGGAAACCAAGCCGCCATCTCTTGAAGGTGAAGGTGGGGTGGATATTCGTTGTCTAGTTAAACAGACTCTTAGAATGAGGCCCGATAGAATTATTGTTGGGGAGTGTAGAGGTGGAGAAACCCTTGATATGCTTCAGGCGATGGGAACAGGGCATGATGGATCTCTAACCACTGTTCACTCCAATAATCCAAGAGAATGTGTCGGGAGATTAGTGGTGTTATGCCAATATGCGGGAGCAGGACTTGAGCCAATGGCCATAAAAGAAATGATTTCAAAGGCAGTTCATATGATCATTCAGGCCTCAAGACTTGATGATGGTTCAAGGAAGACTACCTTTGTAACAGAAGTCCAAGGGATGCAGGGTGAAACGGTGACTCTGCAAGATATTTTTACTTTTGTTCAAGAAGGTCAGGATAAGAAAGGGAAAATTATAGGAAAGCATAAGGCCTCTGGTTTTATTCCTAGTTTTATCGAAAAACTTGAAAAGAAAGGAATAAATATACCTAGAGGGTTATTTAAAGATGAGGATTAAATGGAAGTAGTTCTAAATATTTTAGGACAGACCGGGATTTCTACTGTCATTGGACTGATGATCTTTATTCCTATCTTTAGAAATGCCCAAAAATTATTTGATTGGATTGAAAATCAAACTATTGGTGTTAGAAATTTTATTTTGGAAAGTTTGGAAAAATTATTTATAGAGATTTCCCCAGAAAAAGTGACCTATGGGTTAATTGGTATGGCCATTTTTTCATTTATTTTTATGATTATCTTATTTGGTCTGGTTATGGGATCTTGGGGAAGTTCAATTTTATTAGGGGCCCTGGCCGCTTTTTTCTCTTTTAAATTACCCAAGCCAATTCTTAATTATTTAATTGAAAAAAGGATGAAAGAATACTCAGGTCAGATGGTTGATGCTCTTACTCTTTTATCAAATGGAATTAGGGCGGGTCTTTCCATGCCCCAGGCCTTGGGAATGGTGGCAGCGGAAATGCCTGCGCCTACTGCTCAAGAATATAATTTAATTTTACAACAACAAAGAATTGGGGTCCCACTTGAGGAATGTTTAGAGAATTTAGCAGCGAGAATTCCCACAGAAGATAATGATATGTTTGTTTCCGGGGTAAATATTTTAAAGGAAACCGGGGGTAACCTGGCAGAAACCTTTGATACCATTGTGGATGTTATCAGGGAGAGAGTGCGAATTGCTCAAAAAATTGAACAGTACACCGCCTCAGGGATGTTTCAAGGGATGACTATAGCAGCGATGCCCTTTGGCCTTGGGGGTCTCTATTTTGTCACTGATCCTGCGTCCATGGAGAGAGTGTTTGCCCATCCGCTGGGAATCGCTTTGATGGTCGCCGCAATAGTTCTTGATGGAATCGGTTTTTTTGTTATTTTAAAAATCGTTAAAATTAAGGTCTAGTCTTAAAAATCCGATAAATAAAAAGTATAAATTTCAAGAAAAGGAACTTGTTATGAAGTTTTTTAAATACTTTTTATTTACTATGGCCCTGCCTCTCACCTCGCAGGCGGGTGTGAATCTTAAAAATGGCAACTTTTACATAAACTATTTTGATGTAGTCGTTCCAGGCGGTGGAAAAAACCTTGAGATAAGTCGTACTTATAATTCAAAATCGACTACTAAGGGCTGGTTTGGTTTTGGCTGGGGTAGTGACTTTGAAACGAAGTTAGAAGTAGCAGCAGATCGCTCTGTTATTATCCATGAAAATGGGTCTGGTGCAGAAACGAGATTTGTTCCTAAAGATCCCATTGATGCCGCCCAGGCAGCTAATAATATTATTGCTGCAATGAGAGTGAAAAATAAAGTATCTGATGAAGTGGCCAAGAATCTAAGTGAAAAATTAATTAAAGATTCTGATTTAAGACAGGCCTATGCTAAAAAATACAATGTTAGGGCCAATATTAAAGAAGGGGTTGAGCTGTTTTCAAGTAGCAGAGGGCTTCAAAAGGTACTCAAATTAAGTAATGGATTTAAGAGACGTTTTAATGATGGGAAATATGAACTTTTTGATGAGAATGGAAATTTAACTAGTATTCATGATCGACATGGTTATAAAATTTTTCTTAATTATGATGATGGGAAGTTAATCTCTTTAAAAGATTCATTAGGTAAACAGCTTTTCTTCGAATTATATTCTGATGGAAAGATTAAAAAAATTACAACTACTGGTGGAAAACATTCTTCGTATAAATATGATGATGAAGATTTAGTAGAGTCGACAGATATCGCGGGGAACAAATACAAATTTAGTTATGATGGCAATCACAATATGAAGTCGGTTAATTACTCCGATGGTGCGAAAATGGAGATTGTCTATACTAAAAAGACTCAATTTGTATCGCAAATTAGCAATAGATCTGGGGATGTTACTAAATATAAATATGAAAGTAATTCTAAAAATCCTAACTTCCATTATTGGACTCTAGTTACTAAGAAGTCTGGAGGGAGAGAAGTTACCAATAGATACGAATATGAAATTAAAGCGAGACCAGATGGTTCACAATTTACGTATAGGACTCTGACAGATATTAATGGGTTTAAGACTGAAACAGTGTATTCTGAATGTTGCCAAAATCCAACAAAGATAGACAGGAATGGAGCTGTAACTACATTTTCTTATGACGAAGATGGCCTTTTAACTAGAAAGACAAATTCTTCCGGGAAATTTTTAAAGTTGGAATATGATAAAAATATTAAAAAGATAAACAAGGTAACCAACAATAGAGGTTGGACTAAGTTTGAATATGATAAAAAAGGCAACCTGTCCAAGGCCAGAAATAGCAAGGGCAAATCAATCCTTTTAATCTACGATTTAAAAGGCCGTATTAGCAAGATGATTGATTATCAGAAGAAGAAAACGAAAAAACGTGCTCTTACCTTTAAATACAATGCTGCTGGTAAGCCAGTGGAAATAGCCATGAGTAATATAGGTAGAATAAAAGTTTCCTATGACAGTTATGGCGAAATTAAAGAAGTGAAATCAAGTGCTGGTAGTAAAATGGCAGTTCAGGTTACCAATGCCTTTAAAAATCTTCTATCAATTGTGAAACCTGCCGGTGTGAATCTAAATATGTAGGAGGCATTAGTGAAAAAACTACTTGTTATCGTCCTCTTTGGTCTAACTTTTTCGGTCTTTGCTCAGAGAGACTTTGCTGATCAATTGGGAGAAAAGATAGAAGGGTGTCCGGAAGGATGTACTTGTATTACCGATATTAATCGGGAGTCTAAAGCGAGAAAGAAATTAGGCGAAAGTGTTGATAGAGATAAAACTGGCGTTGAAGATAATAAACGAAGAAGACGCAAAACTAAATCTAAATAAAATTGGTGGCAGTATGAAATTTTTAAGTATATTTTTTCTTTTAATTATTTCGAGTTCTTTGCAGGCCCGTGAATTAGGAGAGGATCCTTCCAACGTAGAGTGTACCAATAGCATTCAAAAATCAAGACCTCACATGGCCTTGGTAAAAGTTGAAGTAAAGGATGATGAAATCCCCGAAGTTAAAGAAACCGAAATAAAAACTATTTCAAAATAGTTTTAGTTAGTTTCTTTAGATACCGTATTTATTAGGATTTTTGCTCCTAATTCCTTTCCTTCTTTTATTTTTTCTTTGGACTCTTTTTCTACCTTATTAAAGATCACCTTAATATAAGGTTTTAAAGGTTTATGAAGGTGATAAAAAACGGGGTTACCAGAGATGGGAATTGATAAAATTAAAAAACTGAAAACGAAAAATAGGGAGTACTTTATAATGGTCATTTAGTCCTTCATTGTAATGATTTGCTGTAAATAATAGATCGATTTTTCTAAGTCGCTTTTATTCAGAGGTTTTTCGAGGTTATCACTAACACCTGCTAAAATGGCATCAATTTTTAGTCCTTCTAATGTTAGAAATGAGGTGAGAATAATTCCAAGGTGTTTATTTCTTTCTTTAAGTGTCCTAGTAAACTCTATTCCTGTCATATCCACCAAGCACATATTGCAATGTGATGTATTAATGAGTTTTTGGGTCTTTTGTATTGAGTTTGCTTCACCCACCACAGTAAAGCTTAAGTCTTCTAGAAGCCTAACGGTTGTTTTTCGCGAAAAATTATAGGAGTCAACGACAATGATTTTTGGTTCCATTCTTTTTCCTGGAATTGGTGGTACCTTTCTATTTTAGCTTAAAAACAAAATGTTTTAAGGAGTAGTTTAATGGGACGCATTGCTTTTGAAGAAATATATATGAAATTGGCATTTGATCTAGCAAAACGATCAACTTGTATCAGGCTTCAGGTTGGGGCAGTAATCGTTTCCTCTGATTATTCAAGGGTTTACGGAATCGGTTATAATGGCAACGCAGCGGGCCTACCTAATAAGTGTGATACTTCTACTCCAGGAACTTGTGGATGCTTGCATGCAGAAGATAATGCACTCTTAAAAACTAATGGTGGCCCTGAAGTTTCAAAAACAGTGTTTGTTACTCATCAACCTTGTGCTTATTGTGCCAAGAGAATGGTGAATAAAGGTGGGGTGAAAAAAGTCTTTTACTGTCTTCCTTATCGCTGTCGAGATGGCCTGGATATATTAGAGCAAACAGGTATTGAGGTAGTTAATCTATCGCTTCCAAATAAAGATGAATTGTATGAGGAATTAGGCCACTAGAGATTCGGGAGTAATTGTGGTCTTTTTCCACGATCTTTTTTTCTTATCCCAATTGATAAGGGCCAGTTCAATTACTTCAGAAAAATGTTTTACAGGAATAAAATTTATCTTTTCTAAATATTCTTTTGGAATATCCACTAGATCTTTTTGATTTTCCCAGGGAATAATTATCGTACCAATTCCCACTCGCATAGCTGCTAGCGCTTTTTCTTTAAGACCACCTATGGGCAGCACTTTTCCTGTCAGAGTAATCTCTCCCGTCATAGCAATATCTTTATTAACCGGGCATCCGGTAAATAAAGAAACGACTGTGGTGGCAAGAGTAATACCAGCACTGGGGCCATCTTTTGGGATTGCTCCGGCCGGTAGGTGAATATGAATTTCACTACGTTCAAAATCTGTCTCGTCGATACAGAAAAAATTAGCATTACTTCTAATATGGCCTATCGCTGTCTGGGCAGATTCCTTCATCACATCTCCTAGCTGCCCAGTTAGAGTGATTCCCTTTCCTCTCATTTTTGTAGATTCGACAGAAAAAATTTGTCCTCCGGCCGAGGTCCAGGCGAGTCCTGTACAAACACCAACTTCGTGTTTTTCATTCTTGCTATCTGAAGTGAACATTTTAGGGCCTAGGAACTCAGAAATCATCTCTGGAGTAATAACTGTTTTTGCAGTTTCACCCTTAGCTATTTTGATGGCGATTTTTCTTGATAGGGCACCTAATCTTCGTTCTAGGTTTCTAAGTCCTGCTTCAAAGGTAAAATTTCTAACCACAATTTGCAGGCTTTCTTCGGGGATTTCCACGAGATCATTTGGTACCCCATTCTCTTCTAGTTGCTTTGGGATTAAAAACTTACGGGAAATTTTTAATTTTTCTTCTTCGGTATATCCGGTTAAAGAGAGGATTTCCATCCGGTCTCTCAAAGGCCCGGGAATATTTTCCAGCACATTGGCGGTAGCAATAAACATTACGTTTGAGAGATCAAAGGGTAGATTGATGAAATTATCGCGAAATGAATCATTTTGTTCGGCATCGAGTACTTCTAAAAGAGCACTTGATGGGTCTCCTTTAAAATCACCTCCTAACTTATCAACTTCATCTAATAGTAAAACAGGATTATTTGTTTTTATTTGTTTCAAGGCCTGAATAATTCTTCCCGGCATGGCCCCAACGTAGGTTCTACGATGCCCTCTAATTTCAGCTTCATCTTTAATTCCACCAAGGGAAATACGAGCGAATTCTCTGCCGGTGGCCCTGGCAATAGATTTCCCCAGAGAAGTTTTTCCAACACCTGGAGGCCCACTAAAACAGAGGATAGGACCTCTCATCTGACTTCCCTTTAGCTGTTTTACAGCTAAAAATTCAAGGATTCTTTCTTTTATTTTTTCCAGATCAAAATGATCTTCATCTAAGATTTTTTTTGCATGATCTAAATCGATCTGTTCTTCGCTAGAAACGGACCAAGGTAGTTCAACAATCCAATCGAGGTAGTTTTTCAGGATAGTTGCTTCCGAGGATTCTGGGTGCATCTTCTCTAGTCTTTGAACATGCTTTAGGACTTCTTTTTCAGATTCTGGAGGGAGTTTTGCCTTGGATAGTTTATTTCTTATCTCTGTGAATTCATCTTCAATACCTTCTTCTCCAAAATCAGGTCTGAAGTTTTTCATTTGGTCTCGAAAGTTATTTGTCTTATTAAAATCGTCAAAGAAGTTACTTTGATTATTAGATTGCATATTTTGCACTTCAATTTCACGGGAGAGGATGCTACTGATCTTATTTAGTCGGTCAATTGGATCAATGGCCTCTAAAATCATTTGTTTTTCGGCAACTCTCAAACTTAGATTTGAGGCCACTAAATCTACCAATCTCCCCGGATCTGAAACATCTTTAGATATGGGTATCAAATCAGGTGATAGATTTTTACAAATGGTAATATATTTTTCGAGTAAATCTTGTACATGCGATATTTTTAGTTTGATTAACGGATCGTCTTCCTCGGTTTTTTCGTCTTCAATGGGGAGTATATTTACTTGAAAGAAAGGCTCGGTTTTCTCAAAATTCTGGATCCTTGCCTTTTTAATCCCTTGAACGAGGATTTTTATCCGGCCATCTGGAAGTTTACGCATTCTCATAATCATGGCCACGGTTCCAACCTCATAGATCTCATGTGGAGGTGGATTTTCAGTAGTTAAGTCTTTTTGGCTGGCCAATAAGATTAATTTATCAAATTTTTCAAAGGACTCTTCAACAGCTTTTATAGAGGATGCTCTGCCCACAAATAGAGGAAGAATCATAAAGGGGTAAACTACCAGATCCCTGATGGGTAAAAGTGGTAGGTTTTCTTTGATTTGTATTTCTTCACCATCGTAATTTGTGACCATTCATCAATCTCCTGGATTACTTATCAATTCGGGATTTTTCTCGTTAGTCTTTAAAATATTTCATTCTATGAATAAGTAATATTTAGGTGATGATGATACTTGAAGGACTTATATTGCCGCGCAACATATCAAAACAATCAAATAATGCGTTGTATAAGTTTGAGAAATTGGATAGAAATAGGTAGAAGTCATTAACCAACAATTTTCATTTAGGTAAAAAACTATGGTGACCGGAGTCGAATATTGGGAAGAAAGGGGTGTTAAGTTTATCGATAGACGGCACACCTACGTGGCAGAAGGGATTGAAATAGGCCCTGGATCTATAATTTATCCCAATTGTCATTTAGAAGGAAAAACTAAAATCGGTAGAGAGGTAACTCTTGAGCCCGGCGCTATAATTAGAGACTCCCAGATTGAAGACGGGGTTACGATTAAGGCCTATTCCTATATAGAAGACAGCGTCATTAGAAAAAAATCAGTTATAGGCCCTTTTGCTAGGATTAGACCAGGAACAGACCTTGGCGCCGAATCTAAGATTGGCAATTTTGTCGAGATTAAAAAATCTAAGCTAGATAAGGGTGTAAAGGTCTCTCACTTAAGTTATGTAGGAGATGCTGAGATTGGAGAAGACAGCAATATAGGATGTGGTTTTATAACCTGTAATTATGATGGAAAAAATAAGCACAAAACTTTGATTGGGAAGGGAACTTTTGTGGGTTCTAATTCCCAAACAGTGGCCCCGGTAGAAATTGGAGACCGTTGTTTTATCGCTAGTGGAACCACAGTTACAAATGATATGCCAAATGAGTCCTTTGCAATCTCTAGAGGCAGGCAAAAGACCAAAGAAAAATTGGCCAAGAAATTTTTAAAGTGAGCAAATTATGTGTGGAATCGTAGGACATATAGGATCTAATAATTCAGTTGAGAAAGTTCTAGAGGGTCTAAAAAGACTTGAATATAGAGGCTATGATTCAGCAGGTGTTTGCTTTAAAGATCAGTCAGGTGAATTATCATTGTATAAAAAGACTGGAAAACTCGTTAATTTAACTAATTTATTAAAAAATATTGATTATGGATCTTCTTCCTCTTCTGTTGGTCACACTAGATGGGCCACTCATGGAGCAGTGAATGATATTAATTCTCACCCCCATCTTTATAAAAACCTTGCTATTGTCCACAATGGAATCATTGAAAATGCTGATGAGTTAAAAAAAGATCTAGTGGCCAAAGGATTTAAGTTTAAATCAGAAACAGATACTGAAGTGTTTTTAGGTCTTTTAAGTTTTGAATTAGAACAAGAAAAGGATCTTCTTAAGGCCACTTCCAGTGCTTTTAAAAAAATAAAGGGAAGTTCAGCTTTTGTTATTCAATCTAAAGATTCAGATGGCATCATTACGGTTAAAAATGGTGCTCCTCTAGTTTGCGGGGTTAATGAAATCCTGGGTGAAGCAATGGTTAGTTCAGATCCATATGCTTTAATGGGGTTTGTAGAAAAAATATTTTTTCCTGATGATGATGTAATTTGCTTTTTGAAAAAAGGTGAAATTAACTTTTATGATTTAGATGGAACCCCAAGTAATCGCTACCTTGCAAAGGACCTGGAAACTAATTTTGAGGCCACAACTAAAGGACAATTTGAACACTACATGCTCAAAGAAATTTATGAGCAACCAGCGCTGATTAGAAATCTTGTTGATAATTATTTTAAAGATATTGATTTAAACCTTGAAAAACCAAAACGACTGCATATTGTTGGCTGTGGAACTGCTTTTTATGCTGGAATGGTAGTAGGACAGATTTGGGAAAAAAGATTGAAAATTCCCGTTAGTATGGAACTCGCTTCAGAGTTTCGTTATAAGGATCCTCTTCTCCTTCCAGGAGATCTGGCAATCTTTATCAGTCAATCAGGTGAAACCGCTGATACCCTTGCCGCTCAGAAGCTTTGTAAAGATAGAGGAATAAAAACTTTTTCTATTGTTAACGTTGAAGGTTCCAGTTTATTTAGGGCAGTTGATCAAAATTTTTTAATCCATGCAGGTCAAGAGATTGGGGTAGCTTCTACCAAGGCCTTTACTCAACAAGTTTTAACCGGCAGGATTATATGTGAGGCCTTTGCAGACAATAAAGATTTTTCATCTTTGAAACAAAAATTTTCTCTGCTCTCCCATAGGATTGATGAACTTTTAAATAAAGCAGAACTTTTTAAAGATATTGCCAGCAAAATTTATAATTTTGGAGGATTCTTTTTCACTGGAAGAGGTATCTATTATCCAGTGGCCTTAGAAGGGGCCTTGAAATTAAAAGAAATTGCTTACGTTCATGCTGAGGGATATGCTGCCGGAGAGTTAAAGCATGGCCCGATTGCCTTGATTGATGAGCGAATGGTCAATATTGCCATTGTAGGTCCAGAACTTTTTGAAAAAACTCTTTCCAATATCCAAGAGGTTAAGGCCCGTAAGGGAGTTATCATTGGTATAGGGCCTGAGGTATCAGAACTTAGAAATATCTGTGATCTCTTTATTCCTCTTACTTTTGAGGGATTGGAAGAGCTTTCTCCGCTTTATGTCAATGTGGCCAATCAATTACTCTCTTATCATATCGCTAAACATAAAGGGACAGATATTGATAGGCCAAGAAATTTGGCCAAATCGGTGACGGTCGAATAGCATCTCTCCTAATATGGAATTAAAAGATCTAAATCCCAATCAACAGGAAGCTGTCCGTCTTATTAATGGGCCAATTATGATTTTGGCCGGTGCCGGATCAGGTAAAACTAGAACTTTGGTTTCTAGAATTTCATATTTACTCAAAGATAAAATGATCAGTCCCTTTAAAGTGTTGGCCTTAACTTTTTCTAACAAGGCCGCACGAGAGATGAGAGATCGAGTTTCCCAGTTAGTGGATATGGAGCTCGGGGCCTTGCAGATAACCACCTTCCATTCATTTTGTGTGAAGGTGCTTCGTTCTGAAATAGTTCATTTAGGATTAAGTCGAAATTTTACTATCTACGATAACTCAGAATCAAAGGCGGTGGTAAAATCGCTTCTAGGAAAACGTGGGATTAGTACCAAAGAAATATCTCCCTTTGAAATTTTACATTACATCGAAGAGATTAAAAACTTGGGACACTATATAGATAGAGCAGGTGAGTTCGACTATGAGATAGATAGTGATCATGAGTTCTATTCTTTTTATTTGGAATATGAAAGCGAGCTTCACAAGGCCAATGCTTTAGATTTTGGAGGGCTTATTGCGGGAGTTATTGAGCTTTTTGAAAAGTTTCCTGATGTTAAAACCAGATATCAAAAAAGATTTGAATATCTCTTAGTCGATGAGTACCAAGATACCAATAAGGCGCAGTTTGAGCTTTTAAAGATGCTTTCAAATGAGAAAGAAAATATCTGTGTGGTGGGAGATGAAGATCAGTCCATCTATTCTTGGCGGGGAGCAGATATTAGTAATATCTTAGATTTTGAAAAAATATTTCCCCAGGTTAAAGTTATTAAATTAGAGCAGAACTACAGGTCTTCAAAAAATATTATAGAGGCCGCAACTTGCGTGATCGAAAAAAATTCCCTGAGAAAGGGTAAAAAAATGTGGACGGAAAACCCTCAGGGAGAGTCCATTAAGATTGTAGAATGCAAGGATGATCGGCTCGAGGGAAATTTTATAGCAGATGAGATCTTAAGTTTGAAAGAGGATAAAGTTCCTCTGAGCGATGTCTCAGTTTTTTATCGTACCAATTCTCAATCAAGACTTATTGAAGATAATCTCAGGAAAAAAAATATTCCCTATCGTATTATTGGGGGAACTAAGTTTTATGACCGGAAAGAAGTAAAGGATATGTTGGCCTACATGAGAATTGTGGTCAATGATAAGGATTCCCTGGCCATAAGTCGTATCATAAATGTACCGGCCAGAGGGATTGGTGCCATCTCTCTTAGAAAGTTAGAAGACGAAGCGATAAAAATGTCTTCCTCTCTTTGGGAGACTTTAAAAGATATTGTGGATAACCTCGAAAAATATTCTCATTTAAGGTTAAGTGCCAAGATTAAATCAGCATTAGGAGAGTTGGTAAATGTCATTTCAGAGGTGAAAGTTTTAGAAAAAGAAAAAACTTCACCGGTGTTTATCTTTGAAAAACTTTTGCAGGAGACAGGGTATTTTAACTACCTCAAGGCCAATAAAGACTTTGAATCTATCGCCAGACTGGAAAATTTAGAAGAACTAGGCAATGCAATTAAACAATATGAACAATCAACCTCTAGTCCATCTCTATTAGGATTTTTAGAAAATATTACACTTGATTCTAATTTAGAAAATGTGGAAGAGAAATCTACTGGTGAAGTTTCTCTAATGACAGTTCATGGCGCTAAGGGACTGGAGTTTCCTTATGTTTTTTTAGCAGGAGTGGAAGAAAATCTTTTTCCTTCTTATAAAAGTTTGGATATGGGAGTTGAAGCACTAGAGGAAGAGAGAAGATTATTTTATGTCGCCATGACGAGGGCGATGAATAGACTCTATATAACTTTTGCCCGAGGTAGAATGCTTTTTGGCCAGATTAAATTTAATGGCCCTAGTAGATTTATAGATGAAATCCCAGAGCACTATTATAACTGGCAAAGAGAAGGTGGTGAGGATTCCACTTTCGATTTTGGAGGGGATGATAAATATTTTTCTCAAGAAAATACTTATAATGATGACCTCATCTATCAGGTGGGTAAGAAAGCACCAAAAGAAATGAGCAGAATTCTTGGTTCCAAATATCACAAAGGCCTAAGTATTTTTCACTCTCTCTATGGAGAAGGAAAAATCTTAGAGACCAAAGGCTCCGGAGAGCAGGAAAAAATTCTTATTAAATTTAAAGATGGGGCGAAAAAACGCTTTATGGCGGCCATGGCCCCGATAAGTCTTATCGAGTGATAAATCTGACGAAAAAGTTAAGAGATTTAATTCAAGGTCATAATATTGAATTTAAAGAACTAGAACATGGCCCCGGCCAAACTTGTGAGTCTGCTGCCGCGGAAAGAGGCGAAGAATTAAAAATTGGAGGTAAAACCCTACTTCTTAAAGATAAGAGAGGATTTAACCTATTTGTTCTCTCTGCTGCAAAAAAGGCCGACAATAATAAGATAAGAAAGATATTAAAATCTCAGAAGCTTCGATTTGCCACTAAAGAAGAGCTAATGGAGCTTATTGGAGTTGAAAAAGGAGCACTTCCACCTTTTGGGCGAGATCTTCTACCATTTGATCTCTATTTAGATAAATCCATTTTAGATAATGACAAGATTGCTTTTAATGCTGGTGTTCTCACGACTTCATTTATTTTAAAAGTTGAAGACTACCTAAAGCTCGTTGACCCGATAATCTGCCAATTTTCAAAAGAAGAATAGATTGATAAGATACAGTTATGAAAGCTTCCATTGATATAGGATCAAATTCAATTTTACTTTTAGCGGGCGAATATGAAGATGGCAGGTTCATTGAATCGATTAATATCGCTCGGGTAACGGGATTAGGTAAAGGGATAGATAAAACTGGGGAACTTTCTCCCGAAGGGATAAAAAGAGCACTAGAGGCCTTAACAGAATATAAAGAAAAACTTAGCTTATTTGGGATTTCACCTCACGAAACTTTGGTAACAGCTACCGAGGCCTCAAGGGTGGCCAAAAATTTCTCTGAATTCTCTTTGAATGTTAAAAATAAGTTGGGATTTAGAATTCATCTCTTAAATGCTGAAGGTGAGGCCTATTTTTGTGCCAGGGGGGTGAATTTTGGAGATGATACTATTTTAGAGGATTCAGTTGTTTTAGATCTTGGAGGGGCCTCAACAGAATTAATTAAATTTAGCTCTAAGCCTTTTACGTTCAAACAGTATGTCAGTTTGCCTGTTGGTTCGGTTAGGGCCACTGATTGGATGGAAGAAGGGAGCTTTGAAAAAAATATAGAATTGATTTTTAAAAACTTTGAAATTGATGATTTTAAAAATAATGAAGTTATTGGCGTGGCGGGTACCATAACTACTCTTGCCGCCATGATGTTAGATATCTCCTCTTATGCAGATAAGAAAGTAATGGGGAAGATGTTTGAAATTAACCTTTTCGAGGAATTCATTGAAAGATTGGAAGAAATGTCTCTAGCAGAGATTAGTAAAAGATATCCCGTGGCCGGCAAAAGGGTGAGCACAATAGTCGGAGGTAGCAAAGTGACTTTAGCAATTTGTAAAAAATTAGAGATGAAAAAATTATTTATTTCTACCTACGGGCTTAGATTCGGGATTATAATAGAAGAAGAAATAAATCAAAAGTTTTTACAAGTAGAGAATTAAGAGATGGAAATATTGAAACTAAAAGAAGGTGAAGTCCTATTTGTTGAAGGTGAGATGATAAATGAACTTTTTATCATCAAGCAGGGAGAGGTTGGTGTCTTTAAAGAAAAAGGAGATCGACTGGATCCTTTTCGAAATATCAATGAGGGAAATTTAGTAGGAGAGGTTTCAATCTTTACCGGTGAGAAACATCGAGGTGCTACGGCCTTGGCCACTTTAGACTCAGAAATTATAAAAATTTCTAAGGCCGCTATTTTACAAGTTATCAACACCAGGCCTTCCTGGTTGGGAGAGCTGATGCAAGATCTGACACAAGATTTAATATACTCCGGCAAAATGATGAAAGATCAATCAATCTTTCAAGATGATATGACCCGGGAGTTTAGGATATTAACTCCTGATGCAGAATCACTCTATTTAAATTCAATTGATGACTATAGAAGAAAATCAGGAGTAGTAAGACCTACTACCTAAATGGATTTATTTCGAATTAGATTAATGACAATTTCAGATATTTTATTTTGAGCTCTTTTGATGTGAATAGCATCATCTTTAAGTTGTCCCATCAGAGTTTGATAGGCCGATTCAGCATATTTTCTTGGCGCTAGTGACAGCACTCTTCGTTGGAAAGTAGTATCTAAATCTCTTAATGCCATACCAAAAACCGGAGGAGCAACTTTAGGAAAGATACTTTGAATTTCGGTATCCTCTAATCTGGCGATATCTTTGAAACTATAACTATTATGCATTAATTCTTCGGCCAGTTTTGGATTTTTAACCTGAATTTTTTGTAAGATATTTGTTCGCTCGTCAGAGTTAAGCATTTGGATAATTTCAAAGGCCTTATTTTTTCCATTGATAAAAATATTTTTTTTGGCGGTATCCATTATCTTTCCTCGCTGGCAGTTGCAGGCCCAAATTTGGCCCTTTCTATTTTGTATTTTCTAACAGTCTTATCGAGTTGAATTTGATGTTCATTCCTAAGCTGTTGTAGTTGGGCCTCTTGATTGGTACGAAGCCTTTCTATCTGGTCGGCATGGGTTTTTCTAAGATCAGAAAGGGTTGTCTTGGCCGCTTGTTTTTCAGTAATTACTTGCTTTTGAATTTTACCTTGAAACTTTTTAACCTTGTTCTCTTGTCTTTCTTTTAATCCATTAAGCTGGAGGTAGTAATCTCTTTTAACTGATTTCGCAGCTCTTTGATTTTCTTCTCTCACTTTTATTAGTTCATCTTTGTGAGACCGTCTCATATCTCGAACATTACGTACGTGACGCGCGTCTTCAGCAGCTCTTGAATTTTGATTAACGGTTGCTACATGTCTACTAGTGCTCATAGTCCTTCTATTTTACCTATGTTTCTTATATGATACGCCCGATCGAAAACAATTGGAGGGAGGAAAATATGTCTAATACTGGAAAAATTTATTTAGTATCAGGGAAAAGGACCCCTTTCGGTTCATTTGGTGGATCGTTAACTAAGATTAGGCCGGTTGATTTAGCAGTTAATGCCACTAAGGGGATGCTGGAAGAAATAGGTCTCTCTCCTGAGAAGATCAATCAGGTAATCTTAGGTAATGTGGTTCCCTCTTCTACAGATACAATGTATGGCGGAAGACATTTGGCACTAAAAGCAGGAATGCTTGAATCAACTCCCGGTATAACGATCAATCGGTTATGCGGTTCCGGAATTGAGGCGATACTCTCGGCCTTTAACTTAATTAAACTGGGGAAAGCAGAATGTATATTGGCCTCTGGTACTGAAAATATGTCTATGGTTCCCCATCTTACTTATGGAGCGCGATTTGGAACCAAATATGGTGCTTTAAAATCTGTTGATATGCTACTTGATGCTCTTACTGACCAATACAGCAATACTCCCATGGGAATCACTGCTGAAAATTTGGCAGAAATGTATAAAATTACCAGGGATGAATGTGAGGAATTTTCTTTAAACTCTCATCAAAAGGCGGCCAAGGCCTATAAGGATAATTTACTTCAGGGTGAGATTTCACCAGTTGCCTTAAAAAAGGGAGAGCTAACTCGCGATGAGCATTTGCGAGAAGACGTCTCGCTTGAAGGGATGAGAAAACTTAGGCCTAATTTTAAAGCTGATGGAGTTGTCACCGCTGCCACAGCTTCTGGAATTGTTGATGGTGCGGCTTCAGTGCTCGTGGCCTCGGAGAGTTTTGTGGAAAAAGAAGGACTGACTCCACTTGCCGAAATTATAGATGGCCATACGTTAGGGGTGAATCCTAAAATTATGGGTATAGGTCCTGTACCGGTAATTAGAGAGATGATGGATAAAAATAATTTAAAGTTAGAAGATATAAATCTTTTTGAAATCAATGAGGCCTTTGCTGCCCAGGCCTTGGCCGTATCAAAGGAGCTAAACCTTGATCCAGCGATTTTAAATATTTGGGGAGGGGCCGTAGCATTCGGTCATCCTTTAGGGGCGACAGGTGTTAGAATATCTCTGACCTTGGCCAGACAGTTAAAAGAGCTTAAACTAAAAAGAGGAATCGCATCAGCGTGCATTGGCGGAGGCCAGGGAATCGCAATCCTTTTAGAATCTATATAATGGAAGATATAAAGTTTATAGGACTAGATATTCAGGAATACCGACGGTGGCTAAAGCTAAATATTTATAGTGTCACTTGGAAGGGTAAATATACTAAGGAATTTGAAGAGTTCTGGTCTTTATTTTTTAGTAATAAACAAAACTTAGCTGATGTTACAAAACGTTTTGAGTTTGCGAAGTCTATTGTAAAGATAGGCCCTTTAATCTCTTGGTTAAATTTTTTGATGGAGCGATTTTTCGCTTACACTTTCATATATAAGAAAGTATCCCTTTTAGAGCTTTCTCGGCAGTCGGGTATCCCCGTCCCTAAGATGGCCACTATCTTGAGGAACTTTTTTCTTGAGGCCTTTCCTTATTTTGATGAATATTTTAATAATGTTTTTCATGTGGGAAATCTCGCCACTCATAATCTAAACCTTACCTTTGATAAGATCGCCAAAGAAAAAAAAATATCCAAAGATTTTTATGGGCCTGCAGATGATGACATCCTTTCGAGCTTAGAGGTTACACTCTTTGATGAGTGGCCAGTTTTTATTAAAAAATTAAAAAAACATTTGAATATATCCATAAAGGAATACAAACAGGCCAATGCCAAAAAGATAATTAAAAATAATATCGGTCCATTTTTAGAAGTAGTGGCACTTTTACTTCTAGGTTATCTTTTAGTTATGGGGACCAAAAATTTTAATAAATGGTACGAGACAATCTTAATAGGTAAAATCGAAATCTTTGGGCCACAAAAAAAATGGGAAGATAATAAAATCCTTTTTAAAAAAGTTGATATGAAGGAGTTGGCCGAGCTTAAGGCCCCGGCCAAAAATTTGGAAGAGATTAAAGGTCTTGAAACCCAAGAGGCGGTTGATGTTGAGTTTGAAACGGAATCAGAAGTTATCCTTACTTCTTGGAAGGCCCTGCCCAAAGATTTTAATATCACCGACTTAGAACAATCGGAATATGAGGAAGTTAAAACAAGAGGAATTCGAGATACCCGCTACGGAAGTAGAAAAATATTTAGGATAATGATGGAATCTGTTCATCCTGAAGGAACTAAGAAGAAATTAGATGATCTTTTATTAAAATATCAGGTAACCAAAGTGGATAATGTTAAACCGGGAACCTATGTGCCCGGAGGTCTTTATTATAATATTTTTGTTCCTCAGGAATTTTTAAAAGAATTCTTGGCCCAAGTTATGGAAGTTGAAGAGGCCACTTTCTATGAAACTCGTACTAAAATAAGAAATCCTCCTGGAAAAAGTAGGGTCTTTATTTGGATTAAGGGTCTCTAGCTACATTGAATGATCAGAAATTGAAAAAAGAGATTTTAATTTTCTAAGAGTTTTATGAGTTTTACCGAGATAGTACCACTGCCTGACAAAGCCTATTAGCATTGCAGCAATAAAGCCGTAGGAAAGTCCTGAATGAATATGTTTTGAAACAAGTCCTGTGTCATAGGCGCCGCCTAGTAAAAAAGCAAACATACCAAGAACCAACATTAGCATGGTCCAGGGAACGGTTTGTCGCTTGCTAACGGTAGTATCATGAACAAATTGATTTACTTTTTTTAAATATGGCGCAAGATCTGCAGGAGGATTTTCAAATAATTCTTTTAGGTTAGCGCCCGAGTTTAGAATTTGGTGAATATTATTAACTAATCGCGAAACACCAATAAAATAAAACATCACAAATGCCTGAGCAAAAATAGTAAATAAAAAAGCTGCGATGGCCAATTTTATATGTGAAAAGGAAAAGCTAATCCAGCCTAAGGCAGTCATGGAGGTTGCTCCGATTAGGAGCACCATTAAAATGATTAGAGTTCTAAGTAAATAGGCCATAAAATTATCTAGCTTTTGCCTGTTTGTTTTGTTAATTTCCCCCAAACTATTAGCAGCGTATTAAAAGTAATGCAAGAAAATGGATAAACCTAAAAAACTTTTAGACAACCCCCTACTAGGCAGCCTTGTGATGCCTATAGCCGTAATCCTTGTGGCCTCCATTATTATTTTTGGTGGCTCAAAGCTATTGTTTACTGAAAGATCTCATAAAGACCTAGTGTATGAAATGAAGTCTAAGACTTTTGGCAATAGATGGGTTGCTGCATTTGAGCTTTCAAAACTAATTTCTAGTTCTAGTATCCCTCAAAAAGATATTCCACAGTTAGTAGATGATTTGGCCTCTATATATAGGGTTAGCCAGGATCCAAGAACTCGAGATTTCCTTATAGTTGCCTTTGGCGCCTTAAAAAGTCCTCAGTCCTTGCCTATTCTCTCCTACTCACTACAAAAAGAGACTAATCCAAACATTTTGTTTCATACGATTGTCGCACTTGGTAATATGCCTGAAGGTGTGGAGTTTGATTGGGATGTATTAATATCTTATTTAGATCAATCAGATAATGGTCTAAAGCATGCTGCTATATTGGCCCTGGCCAATCACCATGTGGAAGCATCTTATCCTAAAATAGAGACTCTTTTAAGCAATGAAGATCGAGGAATACGTTTCGCAGCAGCGACTGCATTGATTTCTAGCAAGAATCAAAAGGTTATTCCTGTTTTAAAAGAGATTTTATCACTTAACCAAAATGATAAATTTAAGCCTCAAGAGTTAACTGGTCTTAAATTGAATGTTTTAAATGAGCTTGAAAAAAGCAAATGGGCAGACGTTAAAAACTTAGTTTTTAAAATGATGCAAGATGAAGAAAATATTCAATTGAAGGCCAGGGCAGAAGAGGTCTATAAAGATTTGAATAATTGATTTAATTTTAACATAATTCCTTTTTAGGAAAAATTTGATAGATTAAGGGCTATACCCTTAATTTATGTATACCCTTGCAAAAAGGTGGAAAGGTCATGAGCAAAGAGACCAAAACCAGTATTAATAGAAGAGAATTTTTTAGTTATCTAACTGTAGGTTGGATTGCGTTTACCGCTGCTGTTGCGGGCCTTCTAGGCCTCACTTTTAGGTTTACCTTTCCCAATGTCAACTTTGAGCCAGAGATGGATTTTCTCGCCGGTGATCCCGCTGATTATGAAGAGGGGGTCGATGAAAGATGGAAGAAGAAATACGGTGTCTGGATTATTAAGTTAGAAGGGAAGCTTGCAGCTCTTTCTAATATCTGTACTCACCTAGGTTGTATTCCAAACTGGTTGGCCGGTGAAAGAAAATTTAAATGTCCTTGCCATGGATCTGGTTTTTATCAAAACGGTATTAACTTTGAAGGGCCAGCACCAAGACCATTAGAGAGATTTAAGATAACCATGACACCAGAAGGTATTATCAAAGTAGATAAGACCAAAATTTTTCGTCAAGAGAAAGGTCAGTGGGATAATCCAGAGTCTTATTTGAAAGTTTAAAGGGAAGAAAAAATGTTTAGAAATGGTATAGAGGGATTTGCTAAAAAAGTCCGTGAAACTCAAGTTTGGAAATCTATTTTCCGTCATGGCCCCCCAACTAATTCAAGAAATAGGGCCGCTGTAGTTGCTGGAAATGTCTTTTTACATTTGCACCCCATAAAACTTAAAAAATCTGGAGTTCAATTAGGATATACATGGTGTATGGGAGGTCTTACCTTCTTTATCTTTTTGGCCTTAACCGTTACGGGTGTTCTTTTAATGTTTTATTACCGGCCTACTGCCGAATACGCTTTTAATGATATTATTGCCCTTCGTGAACATGTGCCTCTTGGAATTATGAGAGAAATTCACAGATGGGGAGCGCACGCCATGGTTATTACTGTTTGGCTGCATATGTTTAGAGTCTTTATGACAGGATCTTATAAACCCCCAAGAGAGTTTAACTGGGGTATTGGTGTTATCCTTTTAATTTTGACACTACTTTTATCTTTTACAGGATATCTTCTTCCTTGGGATCAACTGGCCATATGGGCGATTACAGTTGGTTCTAATATGGCCAAGGCCACTCCTTTTCTAGGGCATGGTGGTCCTGGCGCAGCTTTGGCGCAAATAGGCGATTTTGTCATGGTTTCTGATAAAAATGATGTCCGTTTCCAACTTTTGGCCGGACGTTTTGTCGGAGAACCTGCGCTACTTAGATTTTACATCCTTCATTGTGTTTTTATTCCACTGGTAGTGGGAGTTTTAATTGCAATTCACTTTTGGAGAGTAAGAAAGGATGGCGGGATTTCGGCCCCACTTTAAATCACTAAGAGGAAGTTATGATTAAAGAGTTTATCAACTACATTTCAGATCCCATAAGGTCTTTTCCTATAGTTACGATTCTGTTTATTTTGCAAATGAAGTATTATCGTACCTTTGGAACTAAAAAGTTCTATTTTTGGCTTATGATCATAGGTATCCCCCTAGTTTTTTTAGCGGCCACAGATCCGAACTTTTTATTAATTTTAACTTGGCCGGATAATGTTCCTATCTCTCTTTTAATATTATCTCTTGGTTTTTTTACTTGGCTTAGTTTTCATAAAGCGGCAGTAAATGATGCGCGAATTGAAGCGGGAGAACCACCAGTTGAAGGAACTCCGGAGATGAGAGAAAAGGTTTGGTGTTGGCCTAATCTTGTCTACACAGAACTATTTATGAGTATTGCCGCCACAGTTTTTTTAATTGGTTGGGCGATTATTTTCAAGGCACCACTAGAAGAACCGGCCAACCCTACTTGGGCGCCAAACCCTGCGAAGGCCCCCTGGTACTTTTTGGGACTTCAGGAAATGCTTGTCTACTTTGATCCTTGGATGGCGGGAGTTGTGCTTCCGGGAATTATCGTTGTAGGTCTTTTGGCCATTCCTTATATCGACACCAACCCTAAAGGAAATGGTTACTACACGATTAAAGAAAGGCCTATGGCCATGGGGCTATTTCTTTTTGGTTTCTTAGTTTTATGGATCTTTTTAATTATTATTGGGGTCTTCATGAGAGGTCCAAACTGGACCTTTTATGGGCCATTTGAATATTGGGATTTCCACAAGGTTGAAGCGGCATTTAATATTAACCTATCAGAATTTTTCTGGGTTAAAGGTCTTAATATGCCTATGCCAAAAAACATTCTCCTAAGAGAGATTGTAGGGATAGTTTTGACCATCGGATATTTAATCCTTCCAGGAACTCTCTTTCTCAGAATGAAGCAAGGGAAAGAGATGCTTTCAAAAATTGGAAATATTCGTTATTACCTTTTAGTTTTTCTAGTCCTGACCATGGGGACGTTACCTATAAAGATGGTTTTAAGATGGCTATTTAGTTTGAAATACATAATTGCCATGCCGGAATTTGAATTTAATTTGTAGAGAAAGGGTTTTAAAATGACCAAAAAACATGAGCCAGGAATGGCCTATGATATGAAAAAGTTGAACAAGGTTTTCGCCTTTTTGTCGGTTCTCCTTTTGGTAACAGTCGGATGGGTGTTTCTAGATGATTATCTGAGACCTTGGAAAAAAGTTCAAATTGAAGCACAAAGTATCAAACGTGCCAAATTGCAGACCAAAATCGATGCTGCAAACAAAAAAATAGATAGTAAGAAATTAGCAAAATTAGAAGAAGAACTTTCTGAGCAAAAACAAAATTTATCGCAAAAAAATAAACAAATAGAAATTGCTCAAGAAAAGATCACTCAAATTAAAGGGAAACTTAAAGCAGAAAATATAGTTAATGGTGTTTTAAATGCTGACGTTGGCGAGATGCAATTTAAGTATGAGACGGCCCATGATAAACATCAGGTAAATGCTGATGATTTATTTAAAAAAATGCGCAAGCTTAAAGTTGAGTTTGTTGCCTCTCGAGATAGATTAAAACAATATCAAGGTGAAGAAAAAGCGGCCAAGAAGAACCTTCTTAACCTTAGTTTTGAAGTGAATAAGTCCAAAGCAGAAATTACCAAGTTGGTTGGTAGTAGAGATTTATTAGTAGCGGCCAAAGAGGGAGCAAAAACACTTGATAATCCTATTTGGCTTCTTAGAAATGCTCCAATTATCGACTATCTTGATCCCACCCTTAAAATTTCACAGATCGTTGTCCATAAAGTGAAAGATGATCGCTACTTTGTCCAAGTACCTAAAGTTGATCGTTGTATTACTTGTCACTCTTTTATTAATCAAACCGGATATGAAGATCAGGCCAATCCTTTTAAAACTCACCCCAAACTTGATTTAATGGTGGGCATGGATTCTCCTCACCCGATGAAAGAAATGGGATGTACATCTTGTCATGGTGGTGAAGGCCATAGAGTAAATGATTTTAACGCCGCTGCTCATACGCCAAATGATAAAAAACAAGAGGCAGAATGGGTTAAAAAATATCACTGGCATGCTCCTCACAAAATTCCTCAACCAATGTATCGCCTGAAAGATACCGAGGCCTCTTGTATTAAATGTCACCAGGGAGTGGAATTTATTCCAGAAGGAAAAATCGTTAATGAAGGTTATCGAAATATTGAAAAGTTCGGTTGCTATTCCTGTCATAAAATAAAAGGATTTGAGCATCGAAGAAAAAGAGCACCTTCACTTAAAAAGATAACGGCAAAAATCAATAAAGAGTTTTTCAAAAACTGGGTATGGTCACCAAAGGCCTTTAATAAGCATTCAAAAATGCCCTCTTATTTTAACCAGGATAATAATAAAAAGCCTGAGTTTATGAAAAAGAATATGGCCGAAGTAAATGCCATGGCCGATTATATTTGGAGTATCTCTAAAAATTATAAATCCAAATATAAATATTCCCGAGGAAACGCGAACAAAGGTAAAGAGCTTCTAGGAGAAGTCGGTTGTACCGCCTGTCATGGAATTGAAGGTCTAGAAGAACAATCAAAGAAGATTGGAGCTTATGCAGGGCCTTATCTAACAGGTATGGGATCAAAAATTAAAAATCCCGATTGGCTTGTTACATGGCTTATGGAACCCAATCATTTTAGCCCAGATACTATTATGCCTTCTTTTAGATTGACTAAGAGAGAGGCCAATAACATTACGGCCTACCTTTTAAGTTTAAAAAATGAAAAATTTGAAAGACTTAAGTTTGAGCCAATGGATAAAAAAGAACGGGACGATATTCTTTTAACTTATCTACAGACCTTTGATACCCATGCCTCTGCCAAAGCTGAACTGGCAAAGATGTCGGATGTTGAAAGAACTCTTGAGCTTGGAAGAAGATCGGTTGGTAAATATGGTTGTTACGGTTGTCACGCTATAACCGGCCTTGAAAAGGCCACGGGTCTTGGGACTAATCTCTCTGAAGAAGGATCAAAGCCGGTTACCCAGTTTAGTTTTGGACATGTGAAAATTGACCACGATAGAAGGGCCTGGATATTTAATCATCTTAAAAATCCAAGACAATGGGATATTGGGGTGGATAAATCCTTTAAAGATCTTCTTATAATGCCTAATTTTGACATGAGTGAAAAAGAGGCCGAGTCCATCACCACTGTTTTACTTGGCATGGTCAGTGATCAGATTCCTCTTGAAGGTCAAAAAAGACTTAATGAATACGAAACAGTGGTTGCCACAGGTATGAAAGTGGCGAATAAATTTAATTGTATTGGCTGTCACCAAATTGATGGTGAGTTTGGGGATATCTTAAAGTACTACGAAGATGAAGATATCAATGCAGGTCCACCAAGACTTGTTGGAGAGGGACATAGAGTACAGGCCGATTGGTTCTATCATTTCTTAAATAACGTAACTGAAATTAGACCATGGCTTACAGTTAGAATGCCTTCTTTTAATTTATCTAGCGATGAACGAAATAAAATCGTGGCCATGTTTCAGGCCGAGTCAAAGATGAATACTTTTGAAGAAAAATCCGAGAAGATTAGCTGGCTTCGTGGAGAAAAGAGAGGGGCCATCGCCCTTTGGAAATCATATGACTGTGCTTCTTGTCACACTCAAGGATTTAATAACGACGAGCCATCTGCTCCGAATTTGGCCAATGCTCGGGACAGATTACGTGAGAGCTGGATTAGAAAATGGCTCAGAAACCCAGGAGCAATCTTGCCGGGAACCACTATGCCAAATTTTTGGGAAGATGGTGAGGCCACAGACGACGATATATTTGGTGGCGATGTAGATCGACAGATTAATGCTCTTACTAAATATGTGTTAGAAATTGCTCAAAAGAAGAAACAAAAAAAGTAGGAGTTAGATAATGGCATCTCACGCTCAACCAAAAGATCTTACCTATCCCAATGATAAACAATTCGGCTTTGCATCACCGGGAAAAATAGGAATGTGGATTTTTCTAGTAACTGATGCCATGTCCTTTTCAGGACTTTTAATCGCCTACGCGGTTATGAGAGCACAAAAAAATTGGCCAGATCCTGTTGAGGCCCTCGGAGGTGTGGGACTTTCTGGTCTTATGACCTTTTTACTAATATGTAGCTCAGTTTCCATGGTTTTTAGTATCGATGCTTGTAAAATGCAGAAAAAAGATAAGATGATCAAATGGCTTGTGATCACAATTCTTGGAGGACTCAGCTTCCTAGCTCTTCAGGTCTATGAGTATGCCCATCTAATTGGGGAACTAAACATGACCATGACGGGATTTACTTTTAAAGAAGTATTTTATCCCCACTTTGGATCAACTTTTTATGCCGTAACGGGCTTTCACGGATTGCACGTTCTCTCTGGGGTTATATATTTAATATACATGCTAAAACTTTCTCTTGATGGACGTTTCGATCATGGAAATTACAATCAGTTGGAGATTGCCGGGCTTTTCTGGCATTTCGTTGACCTAGTTTGGATATTAGTCTTCACTTTTATTTATTTATTATGAAAATCTTTCCCCTTTTGCTTTTTTTGTTTTCTGCTCAAGTTTGGGGTTGTCCGGGATGTCTGGCGACCTCAAAGACAGGAAGCTCTGATGTAACAGTCTATATTTTAGGCATTTTTATTTTGCTTTGCTACATTCCGCTTTATTCACTCTTTAAAACAATTATTAAATATAAAAACATAAATAATACTTAAGTTATGATTGATATTTCAAATCTTCCAGGAATTAATGCCACTTTAAATAGCTGTTCGGCCATTTGTTTAGTCTTTGGTTTTTGGGCCATTAAAAATAAGAAAGTGGAGATTCATAAAAAATTTATGGTATCAAGCTTTGTTTTTTCAGCGATATTTTTATCATCTTATCTTTATTATCACTATCAAGTAGGTCACACGGTTTTTCCTGGGTCTGGACTTATTAAGACTATTTATCTAATCATTCTCATTCCTCATATAGTTTTGGCCGCAGTAATGGTTCCTATGATCCTCGCAACCTTTTATTTTGCTCTTAAAGGAAATTTCAGTGCCCATAAAAAAATAGCAAAATGGACCTTTCCGATTTGGATGTATGTTTCCTTTAGTGGAATCCTCATCTATTTCATGATTTATAAGTGGTTTGCCTAATTTAAAAATCATATTAAAATAAATTTTGAGTTCTCAAGGAAGGAGAGTGTATTTTGGATCAAAAAAAAATTGAAGATTTTGCTCAACAATTAGATAAGGCCCGCAAATTTAACTGCCCTATAGTTTCTAAGATGTGGCCGATTAATCTGGAAGAGGCCCAATCTATTCAAGCAGAGGGTTTAAAACTTCGGCAAACTCGAGGTGAAATAATAATGGGCCTTAAAATTGAGGGAATAGGAGATACCCAGGAACTTTTATGGGGGTATCTAACTAATCAAATGACCTTAATACCCGGTTGTAAATTTTCTAAGGCCGATTCAATCATGCCAAAGATTAGACCTCACCTGGCCATCTTCATTGATTGTCAGCTGGGAGAGAATGTTTCTCAGGAAGAAGTATTAAATGCCTCTTCAGGAATAAGTGTAGCTCTTGAAATTCTAGATTCTAGATTTGATAGTCCCTCTACAATAGAGGAAGAAATTTGTGATAATTTTTCTACGAGTTATTATTTAGTTGGAAATAAAAGAGTCGATCCTAAAGAAGTAGATCTAAAAGGCCTTTCAATGAAATTGCAGATAGATGAGTTTATTGCCGCGAGTAAAACCTTGGCGGAAGATCCCTTGGGTTTAATTTCCACGTTGCTCAATCAAAGGGGCATGGGAATACCTGCAGGAATGGTTATTTTAATAGGTATTGGTAATTCTATTGATCTAACTGAGGGAATGAATATTGCTTTAAATATCGAGTCTCTGGGTGATTTGTCACTTTCTGTTATTTAACAATCAACTCGCCGTGTAATCTGTTTGTTATATTGCTAATTGTACGATAAGAAGGGTGTCAAAATAAAATAGGTCATCGCATAATGCCCCTTAAATACTTAAGTTTTGTAACTTTATTCATTACCTTTTTACTCATTATTTTGGGTGGAATTGTACATAACACTGGTTCATCCCTGGCCTGTCCTGATTGGCCACTTTGTTATGGACAATTTTTTCCTAGAATGGAAGGTGGTATTTTAATTGAACATGGCCATCGGCTGCTAGGTTCTTTAGTTGGTTTTTTAACCATTATGATGGTGCTAATAGCTAACAAAGATAAAAAGGAAAAACCTTTTGTTTTTAAGCTGACCATCTTGGCCCTCATCATGGTGATTATTCAGGGAATTTTAGGTGGCATAACTGTTATCTATAAACTTCCCACCATAGTTTCCACCGCTCACTTAGGATTATCTATAATCTTTTTTTGTACTTTAATTTTAATAAATCATCAGTCTTTTAAGTTTGAACATAAAGATATTAAAAACACTTGGAATCCAGATTTAAAACTTGGCATCCTTTTTGTTGCGGGATCAGTTTATCTGCAAATTCTTCTCGGCGCTTTTATGAGGCATTCAGGAGCAGGTGCAACTTGTGGGCTTGGAACGAACTACATGCTTAAATGTCTTCAAGGATCTACTAGTACCTGGTGGCCTAGTCTGCCAATTGCTCAGCTACATATGAGTCATCGAATTTTTGCCGTGATAGTTTTTTTCTTTGCGGTTTATTTTTTAGGTAAGAGTGTAAAATATTTTTGGAAGTCCCACAAAAGGTTTGTTGTTCTTCCGCTTTTAATTATTGCCGCTATTTTAGGCCAAATTATTTTAGGACTTCTAACTATTGGACTTAATATGTCCATTGTTCCGACCACTGCCCATCTTGCTCTTGCGGCCATCTGTTTAGGTCTTTTATGGAAGTATTATTTATCTCTAAAAACTTTGGAGAGCTCTCTCTTTGAGATTCAACCGATTACTAAGCTTTCTAGCTATCTAAATTTAACTAAGCCTAGGCTTTCTGCCTTGGTGGTTGTAACTGCACTTGTTGGGATTATTTCGGCCCCAGGTGAAATTTATTTTTTTAAAGCACTAGGAGCAGTAGTTTGGATTACTTTAACTGTTGCCGGGGCCTGTGCACTTAATTGCTACATAGAAAGAAATATCGATTTAAAAATGAAGCGCACCATGGATAGGCCTCTACCTGCCGGGCGCTTAAAATCTAAACAGGCCTTAATCTTTGGTCTTGTTTTACTTTTAATATCTTTGCCCCCACTTTTTATTTGGATAAATTTTATCACTGGCCTTTTGGCCGGATTGGCCGCGTTTCTCTATCTTTTTGTTTACACACCACTTAAACAAAAATCAGAATGGGCAGTACTTATTGGTGCTATTCCAGGGGCCATTCCTCCCCTTTTAGGAGTGACTTCAGTAACAGGACAAATCACTGAAATGGGCATTGCATTGTTTGCGATTCTCTTTGTTTGGCAATTACCTCACTTTCTTGCCATCTCTCTTCTCTACGAAGATGACTATACTGCAGCAGGAATTAAAGTATTTCCTAATGTGAAAGGAGTCATAGTAACGAGTAGAAAAATATTTTATTTTAGTTGCTTATTATTTTTCGTTGCATTAATCCCTTGGTTTTTAAATGAGGCCTCACTTGCCTATAGAAATTCAGCTTTTGTCTTAGGAGCAGCACTTATTTTGTTTGCTCTGCGAATTTTAAGGGGACAAGGCGAGACAGAGATACTGAGGTTGGCCAGAAATTATTTTTATTTTACTCTTCTTTATTTACCGCTTCTTTTGGGCTCTTTAGTATTTTTTAAATAGAAAAAGGGAGCAGTTATCGTTATAATGGCCCATGTTTCATTGATGTATTCGGAATTTTTTCCTAGAGGAAAATAGTTATGACCAGATTATTATTATTATTGGTGCTGGCCTTTTGCAATCTGGCCATGGCAGGGGAAGTAAGCTCTGTGGCCGACCCAACTATTTGGGATTCTTTTCATTTTCCTGAAGACATCTCACAAAATGGCCATCTAATTGATTGGCTCTTTAATTATGTTACCTACGCAATTACCTTTTGTTTTACGTTGGTGGTTTTAGGGTTAGTCGGATTTTCTTTTTTTTATTACTACAAAAGACATCCTAAACCCTACTACACGTATGGAACTAAGCGAGTGCAGATCTATGTAGCAACTTTTGTTGGTATTGCCGTCTTTTTTGGTATCGATTTAAATATTGTTAGGATTGCCAACGATGACTTTACCAAGGTTTTTTTAAACTGGCCGGATGAGAAAGCAGAGAAAGTAGTAAGAGTTGAAGTTATGGGTCAACAGTGGATGTGGAAGTTTAGGTATGCTGGGAAAGATGAGGTATTTAATACCGAAGACGACGTAGTTACATTAAATGATTTAAGAGTCCCCGTTGGTTCCAAAGTGTCTTTTCAATTAACGTCTAAAGACGTGATTCACTCATTTTTTATTCCAAATGGTAGAAGAAAAGTTGATGCTATTCCAGGAAGAATCACCCGTATGTGGATGCAGTTTACAAAGACTGGGACTTGGAATATTGCCTGTGCCGAAATGTGTGGGACGCACCACTACCTTATGAAGGCATACCTAACGACACTTTCAGAAAAAGATTATAATACTTGGCTTAAACAGGCACAAACTTACGCCATAGCAGAAAATGATGTGGAAAATCCCGATGTATTTTGGGGTTGGAAATGGGATTAAGGGAGAGATAAGAGATGGCATTTTTTGAACAGCATATTCACGATGCACCTAAGACATTTTTATCAAAATATATTTTTACAATGGATCATAAAGTTATTGGTAAACAATTTCTTTGGATGGGGATTTTCTTTCTAGGTATCGGGGGCATGATGGCCCTTATGATTAGATGGACTCTTGCTTTTCCAGGACAGGCCTTTCCGATTCTGGGGCCTTTTCTCTTTCCAGAAACTGGTGGGATTGTTCCTCCTGATACCTATGCCATGCTTTTTACTATGCATGGAACCATCATGATTTTTTATGCCATCACGCCGATTTTAATTGGTGCCTTTGGAAACTTTTTGATTCCATTGCAAATTGGGGCACGTGATATGGTGTTTCCTCTTATGAATATGGCATCTTTTTGGATCTCATTTTTTTCAGGTGTGGTTCTCATGGTGGGTCTTTTTACACCACTTGGAGCTGCCGCTAGTGGATGGACCTCTTATCCAACGCTCTCAACCCTAATAGGTGACCCAGGAAATGGGCAGACCCTCTGGACCTTGGCAATCTTTATGCTTGGAGTAGGTTCTACGCTTGGGGCGATTAACTATATCACTACAATTATTACCCTTAGAGCACCGGGAATGGGGTATTTTGATATGCCTCTCACCATCTGGGGAATTTTTATGACTGCGATTTTAAACGCAGTCTTTTTGCCAGTACTAGGAGCAGGTTGTTTGCTGCTTTTATTTGATAGATTATTTGGAACAACTTTTTTCCTTGCAGGGGCCATCGCTACTAATGGAACGGGGGATCCAGTTTTATTTCAACATGTCTTTTGGATTTTTGGTCACCCCGAAGTTTATATTTTGATCCTTCCAGCATGGGGGATCGTCTCTGATCTACTTGCTTGGTTTTCAAGAAAGCCGGCCTTTGGTGCCAAGACAACTGCTCTTTGTATGATCACCATTACGATTCTTTCAACTCTTGTGTATGGACACCATATGTTCACGACGCAAATGAGTCCGCTTTTGACTCAGACTTTTATGACTCTAACCATGACCATTTCAATTCCATCGGCGATCTTCTTTACCAATTGGCTGGGAACACTTTGGCGAGGATCAATTCGTTTTGATTCACCCATGCTATTTGCCATGGGAGTGGTTTTTGTCTTTGGACTTGGCGGTTTAACCGGTCTTTATCTAGGAACAGTAACAACTGATATTTATTTGCATGATACTTATTTTGTAGTTGGCCATTTCCATTACACCATGGCCGCATCAGTTCTCTTGGGAGGATTTGGCGCTGTCTACTTCTGGATGCCTAAGATGTTTGGCGTGATGATGAATGAATGCCTGGCCAAGTGGCATTTCTGGCTCAGCTTCATCGGACTTAACGGTATCTTTATGGGGATGATGGTACTCGGGTACGCTGGTATGCACAGAAGATTATATAACCCGTTTGTCTATGAATTTATGAAAGGAATGGTGCCACTTAATACTTTTGTTACTTGGTCAGCAATACTTATGGGAGCAGCACAGGTCATTTTTGTCTACAACTTTATTCATGCGCTAATTAAAGGCAAGAAAGTAGAAGATCCCAATCCTTGGAATATAGGTACTTTGGAATGGACCATTCCTTGTCCCGCACCTCACTATAATTTTAAAGAAATTCCAGTTGTGAAATGTGGGCCACATGAGATGGGAAATCCAAACCTCCCTGAAGGCAAAGATTTTCAATATCAAACAGAAAAATTGGTAAAAGTATAAATGATGACACAGAAAGTAGGGAAAATTGAAAGCGGAGAACAGGTGGTCAACTCCATTGCGATGTTGGTTACCATCATCTCTTTTTCCATGCTTTTTGCAACCCTATTTCTAAGTTTTTTTCTCTATCGACTTTCGGCCACGCAATGGCCTCCCATGAATTTAGATAGAATAGATCATCTTTTTCCTGCCATAAGTTCTATCTTAATCATTTCGAGTTCTTGGTTTTATGAAGTTTTTAAAAAGAATCTAGATAGATCACCGAACAATGCTAGATATAGTTTTCTGCTTTGCTTAGGACTAGGTCTTGCTTTTATAATCTCTCAATTTCTTTTTTGGAATGACTTAAAGGAAGTAGGGATATTTGCTAGCTCGGGAATTTATGGCTCTTTAGTTTATTCTTTTACCTGGATTCATGTAGGTCATATGGCCATGGGAATATTTACGCTTCTTTACTTGCTGCCAAGTGTGATGCGCGAAGATTTTAAAAAAAGAATTCGTATAGTTAATATTGGTAAGTTTTGGCATTTTTTAGCGGTAGTTTGGCTGATGATGTATTTGCTTTTGTTTGTTATTTAAAATGAGGATGATTATGAAAAATTGGTTCCTAATTCTTTTTGTCTTAAGTCTCACCTCCTGTACGGAGAATGCCTTTCATGAAGACAAAATTTTTGCTGGAGGAGTAGTTGCTACAAAGGCCCAGCTGAGTTCCGGGAAGCAAATCTATATGGAATATTGTATGGCCTGCCATGGAGCGAAGGGTGATGGAAATGGTGTGGCCTCAAAAGGTATGTCAAACCCACCTAGAAACTTCACTTTAGGAACTTTTAAATTTGGCAACGTCGTATCTGGAGACTTGGTTCACGACGACACGCTAATAAACATTATTAAAAAGGGTCTTCATGGATCTGGCATGCTTCCTTGGGATGTCAGTGAAGAGCAGGCATTTAATGTCGTTCAATACATAAAAACCTTTGCCCCAGATACCTGGGAAGGAAGTGATAAAACCTTGGGTGAGAAAATTAAAATCACCAAGAATCCCTATGGCATGGCCCGTAATTCGAGTGCAGTTGCCAGGGGAAAAGAAGTTTATCACATAATCGCTCAGTGCTGGAGTTGTCATCGGGCCTATGCGGATAAACGTGATCTAAATGCCATGAATAAAAAGATTAATGGAGAGGACTTCGAGGATTATGATGCGGAAATGTATGAATTAAAAATTCAAGATAGTGATCATGGTTACCGGAATATGCCACCAGATTTTACTTGGCACACGGTCAAGTCAGCTAAAACTATTGAGGATTTATATGTCAGGATTTCTGCTGGAGTTGGTGGAACAACTATGGCGTCTTGGCAAGATACAATTGAAGATGATGATATTTGGGCCGTAGCCCATTATATTAAATACCTAATGGATCTCAAGGATAAAAAGGAGAGAGAAGACTTGGTTGGAAAGCTACCTTAGGTTTAAGGAGAAATTATGAGCATACAAACTATTGCCCTTAGAAGGGATGAAACATTTATTCAAAAATTGGTTTTAAATAAAACCTTCTGGTTTATTTTTATCCTTTTTGGATTTTCTTATCCGATCTTTAAATCATTAAGACGAGAAATTCCTAACAATCTTCCAGTAATATTTAGCTTGTCAGAGTATAAGCTCACCAATGAGTTTGGAAAACCATTTGGTAGTGAAGATTTAAAAGGAAAGGTTTATATTGCCAGTTTTATCTTCACCAGTTGTGCGACTTCTTGTCCCCAGATGATGAAGAAAATGCAGTTTATTCAAAAAAGACTTCGGGGACTGGGAACTAAAGTGGGAATTGTCACTTTTAGTGTCGATCCAGAAACGGATACACCGCCGGTTTTAAATAAATATGCCAGAAGATTTAAGGCAAATCCTTACGTTTGGTCCTTTCTCACAGGCCCTAGAAAAAATGTTAAGGATGTCATCATTAATAACTTTAAAGTTGCCATGGGGGAGAAAACTCCTGGTATGATAGATATTGCCCATAGTGAGAAGCTATTTTTAGTGGATGGGGCCGGTAAAATCAGAGGTCTTTACTCTACGGATAAACAACATGTGGATCAAATGATGATCGATGTGGGGATTTTAGTAAATACAGCAAATAAAATAATGTAGGGGAGTCGCGATGAGCGCTACAGCTTATAAAGGTCATACTAAAGAATATATTTTGGTATTTATTCTTCTCACAGTTTTGACTGTGGTTGAAATGTTTATTCCGTCCTTAGAGAATGTTTCAAGATTGGTTAAAGGAATCCTGTTAACTGTTTTAGCAGGTAGTAAAGCATTTTTTGTGGCCTACTTTTTTATGCATTTAAAAGAAGAAAAGCCTTGGTTGAAATTTATAGCGGTGATTCCTCTTTCGGCCGCCCTATTTGCTTTTGCTTTAGTTTTAGAGGGTATGTACCGTTAAAAGATAAAAGGATTATTTATGAGTAAACAATTTGAATCATCCGTAGTTCATAAAGAATATAAATATTTAAGTAAAACAGAAGAGCTAGATAGAACACCTAAAAAGCAATTCTCCCTGGGAACTTATACCGGAATTATTCCTTTTTTAATTTTTGTTTTCTTCCTTATAAAAACTTTTATCTATATCAAAGATCCTAAGAGACACGGAAAATAGAAATTATTTTTTCTTGATACTGAATGAAACAATTATGTCATTTTTTGTAATTTTATCCACCACTTCCATTCCTTTTACTACTTGTCCGATAATGGTGTATTTGCCATCAAGATGAGGAAGTGTAGTTAAGGCAATATAAAATTGCGAATCTGAGCTATCAGGTCCTTCTCCTCTGGCCAGAGCAACCGTACCTTTAATATGAGGTATGGAATTAAATTCGGCCTTTAAGAGTTTCCCTGAGCCACCTCTTCCAGTCCCTGTGGGATCGCCAGTTTGGATAATAAAATTAGGGATTACCCGGTGAAATTTTAGGCCATCATAGAAGCCTTTTTTTATAAGCCCAACGATTTTGCTAACACTGTTAGGAGACTCTTTTGAATAAAATTTTATTTCAATATTTCCATGGACTGTTTTTAATAAAGCTATGAGATGAGAGAGCCCTTCTTTATCCGTTTTAAAGGTTTTTGCTGCAAAATCATCTTCAATTAGGGCCTCCCGTGGGGATTGGATCGTTTTTGTGCACCCAGTAATAAGGGCGATCCCTAATAAAAAAGTAGTTAGATGAATTCTCACTGCCTTGTCCTCTTTGAATATTTCTTAAATTAAACCATAAATACCTGATTTTTTTAAGGTTTCCTTAAATAGTATTGTCATAAATTTTTTTTTAAAAAAAATAGTGAAAGATCAAATATATTGTTGACTTAACTGCTACCTTCTAATAAATTCCGTCTTACGCAAATTGGAAATTGAGCAGAATTAGCTCGTTAGACGGGCCTTAATTTTTATGCGTTTTTAAAAATTTTATAACAGTAAAAAAAGCGAATTTGAGAGGGCAACCTTGCAAATTCTGCTAAGACGAGAAAGAACCATATAGATTTAGGTTCGACGTAACTAGAGAATTAGGTACTTCTGTATCTAATTGAGTCGAACGCTAATATCTATTAACTTAGATTTTTAGAATCTAGGGCAACCAAA
>Ga0164313_10000036_pt1 | contig 71994 bp, 54 predicted proteins | sample GuaBasSedimGuay4_FD_113735 | JGI IMG/M metagenome (GOLD analysis project Ga0164313, IMG submission 113735) | Subseafloor sediment microbial communities from Guaymas Basin, Gulf of California, Mexico - Guay4, Core 4569-4, 0-3 cm | ecosystem: Environmental > Aquatic > Marine > Hydrothermal vents...
AATTTCATCGACAATGGTTTCCAGTTTCAGGTCTTCACCAAATTTCTTCAGGTATGCCCTTACTTTTTCTTCTTTTTTAGAGGGGCGTGGAATTTGGGTTAACTCATAAAAGTTTTTCCAAATAGATTCTGGTTTTAATTTTAAAATGTCTTTTGCCATTATTCTATATTTAAATTCTATTATTAATCTTGAATATTCGGAAGTTCCAATCCGTAACCTTTCTTCTTATCCTCACGTTTCAGCAAGTAGGCCACAAATACAGCCAAAATACCAAACAGTGTAAATATCATCATTGGAACAGTGTAATTATATGAAACATCTTCTCCGGCTGCTTTTGCCGCTGCTACTCCGGGATTGGTCTGGTCAAGTACAATACCAATAAGAAGTGGCACTCCCATTAATCCCCAGTTTTGTATCCAAAAGATTAAGGAAAAAGCTGTGCCCAATTGCTTCTCGGGTATAATTTTAGCAACTGATGGCCACATGGCTGACGGGACAAGTGACAATGCAACGCCAAGTAAAAGAACAAGAACAACTGCAACCAACCAATAATTAACAAATGGAAGTGCAAAGATGCCGTGAATAACGACAAGCATGACTGATCCTATAATCATCATTGTTGCACCTTTTCCCTTTTTATCGTAAATACTTCCAAACAAAGGTGTCAGAAAAAGTGTTCCCAACGGAAGCAGGCTCGGGATGAGGCCTGCCATGTCCTGCGTAACATCGTACTTATTTACCATCAGGTCGGCGGCATATTTAAGGAAAGGGAAAACGGATGAATAGAACAAAACACAAAGGAGGGCAATCAACCAAAATCCCTTGTTTTTCATAATGAGGCCGATATCGCTGAACTTAAATTTATCTTCCGAAGCAACGTCATTGTTTGCTGCTACAGATGCATCCAATTTTTTATCCATGAAGGTATATAGAAAGAATGCAATAAAACCAATAACAAGCAGTACCAGCGTAAACGCGATGGGTGCCGAAATAGAGTTATTAAAATAAGTTGCAATTGGTACCGGAGCTGCCATTGCAAGTAAAGTACCCATGCGTGCTACCGCCATTTGCATACCCATGGCGAGTGCCATTTCGTGCCCTTTAAACCATTTGACAATTATTTTTGAGACTGTAATTCCTGCAATCTCTACACCTACACCAAAAATGGCAAATCCACCGGCGGCAATCGCTACCTGCATTCTTAAGCCAAAAATCATTGCATCAGGGGCAAATGTTGTTGAGATTGCATAATATTTAATGCCAGCACCCAGCACCATAATACCGGAAGCCATAAGACCGGTAAACCGAACCCCCATTTTATCAAGGATTATCCCTCCGAAAATAAGCAGTAGAAAAAATACATTTAACCAGCCATAAGCACTTGTGAAAATACCATACTCAGTACTCGACCATCCAAATTCAGATTCGAGCATTGGTTTAAGTGGTGACATGATGTCAGTAAGCATATAACCTGCAAACATCGTTATGGATATTATTCCCAAAGCACTCCACCTGGCTGCTTTTGAATCCCTTAAAGATTTTTGAATTGCTGCTGTCATTTATTAAGTTTTTTTAATAAGGGGCGAAAATAAGATATTTTATTGAGTTTTAGCGAGGAATACCTTATTAATACAAATGAACAATCTTCTTTGTCTCAAAAAAGGTTTCAGAGAAATATTTGTCCAACAAATAGATCTTCTTTTTCATTCTTTTTACCGACTGTAATTCTGTTTTTATATCACCCCCTTTGAGGTATAATATTCCATTTGGGATGCCATTAAACGATTTGCGGTGAAATTTATAACCCACCCAACGGACAAAATCAGGTAATGAAGTTACTGCCCTACTAACGATAAAATCAAAAGTACGGTCAACCTGCTCCATCCTAATCTGCTCAGCTTTAATATTTTTTAAACCAAGGGAAGTTACCACTTCCTTTACTACTTTAATCTTCTTACCGATTGAATCAACTAAGTAAAAACTTGTTCCGGGAAACATAATAGCTAATGGAATTCCGGGAAATCCACCGCCGGTTCCGGCATCCAGAACCTCAGTAAAATCCTTAAACTGAACTATTTTAGCTATTGCCAGTGAATGTAGCACATGATGAATATAAAAATTGCCCATGTCTTTGCGCGAGATCACATTGATCTTTGCATTCCACTCATTATACAGCGGTTGCAGTGCTGAAAACTGTTCTTTTTGCTTTGCTGAAAGACCTGGGAAATATTTAAAAATAATGTCTGTACTCACGGATAATGTTTAAAAAGTAAAAATAGGAAATATTTATCTTAAAGTTTCATTACTAATGACAGATCCTACTTCTTTAAGCGACCACTTTAATAACAATGAATTGTGAAGAATTGCGTTTAAAATTGAAACCGGCCCAATCCATATTCTCATACTTTTGTTTCAGTACAATTCAAATGACGGAATTTAATTACAGAACTGTTTTATTGTTTACAGCTTGCATCCTGTTTGGCACCTTTGGTTTTTCTCAGGAAAGGATCAGTACCGAAGAATATATTGAACTTTATGAAGGTATTGCTGTCGATAAAATGAAAGAATATAAAATTCCGGCATCAATTACTCTGGCACAGGGCATCCTGGAGTCGGGAAGCGGCAACAGCAGACTAGCTGTGAAGGCTAAAAACCATTTTGGGATAAAGTGTCATAAAAACTGGACAGGTAAAACATTCCATATGGACGATGATGCCAAAAACGAATGTTTTAGAAAATACAATAAGGTGGAGGATTCGTACCGGGACCATTCTCTTTTTTTAACCCAACGGGGCCGTTATTCATTTTTATTTGAATATAATATAAAAGATTATAAAAAGTGGGCTCATGGCCTTAAGAAAGCGGGTTATGCCACCAACCCAAAATACCCGCAATTACTGATCAGGATTATTGAAAAATACGATTTGACTAAATATGATACCGGAAAAACAGGTAAAAGGAGAAAACGAGATGAAAATGCAAATCTATCCGAAATAGCTACGCCCGTTACTGCTAATCTCATTACTGCAGGGACAAGTTCATCCGGAAGATTACTATACACTAACAACGGCAAAAAGCTCATCCTTGCAAAAGAGAACGATACATACTACGATATTGCGCAAGAATTCACTATTTATACATGGCAACTATACTCGTACAATGACGTAGATAAAAAACACACGCTAACGCCAGGAGAACTGATTTATCTTGTTAAGAAAAAAAGAAAAGCAGAGAAGAAGTTTATGATTCATGTTGTACTTGAAGGTGAAAGTATGCAGATGATCTCCCAAATTTATGGGATTAAACTTAGTCGGCTTTACTCAATAAATGACCTTCCTGAAGGAATACAGGTGACTACCGGGACGAAATTGAAATTAAGATAGGTTTTTGAATTTCTTTTAACCTCGAATTGGTCTAATAACATGAGTTCGATTTAAGACTGACTTTTTATATTTCAGATTTACAATTATTTACCAGACATTGGCTTTGTGTATCTTTGTGACTTTCTGTCTTTGTGGCTAAATATTCGGTCACGAAGACACCAAGAAAGCACTAAGAAACAAATAATAAGCTACAAAAGCTTCACTGTTTATGCGAAAAAATTAAAATTGCTCCCTGACATAATCCTTGAGTATTGTAGCTGTTTTTTCGGGGTCGTCTTTTTCAATATTAATTTCAAATATTCGTTGCTGATCCCTACTTTCATTCCCGTGTCTGTATGCTTTATCGTAATAATATAAAGTTAGCTCGGCTACCTTTTGCAAATCACCTTCTTCGAGTGCTTCCCGGGCCTGTTTGGCAGCCAAACTGCCCAGTCGCTGTTCGATTTTTTCCAGAGATTCGAGTAAAAATGGTTTATTGAATTCTCCATATTCTTTTACCAGTCTTTTTTCGCGTTCTAACTTTGGCAATAGGATTTTTAACAGGACGCTGCTACGCATTTTCCTGAACAATGGATCGGGAATACCGCATCGGCCCAGCAAACGGCTTTCGTCCTCCACCCAAATGATCCGGTTAAAATCAAACTTGCGCCAACTATCTGAAAGGTCATTTTCAAACTGTTCGTTGGAAGGCTGCTCATCCTGCCCCAATTGACCAAAGGCTGAACCTTTATGGTTAGCAATGCCTTCGATATCTAAAAACTGTTCACTTTGTTTTTCCAATTGTTTTAAAACATCCGTTTTGCCACTGCCGGTATAACCACCCAATACCATCAATTTAACTTGTATCGAAAACTGTTCACGAATAAACCGACGATAGGCTTTGTAGCCTCCTTCAAGGATTTGCGGTTTAAGTCCGGCTGTTTCAAAAAGCCAGGCCATACTTGCCGAACGCATCCCACCACGCCAGCAATGCACAAGTATTTCTTTATTCCGCGCCAGTTTTTTTGCCTGCTTTGCAAAATCTGCCAGTTTCGGACCGACAATTTCCAGTCCAAGCTGTACCGCATTTTCGTTTCCTCCTTGTTTAAATCGAACACCAACGTCAGCTCTTTCCTCATTATTAAATAGGGGGATATTTACCGACCCGGGGATATGCCCCTGTTCAAACTCTTTTGGAGAACGGACATCCACCAAAGGCAGACTATCGGTTAGAGGCAAAAATTCCTCAATAGATAATTTTTTAGGCAAAACTTTTCTTGTTTCGTAAAACACCAACCCACGAACAAAACTATTTCATTCCGGCCAATTGCTCTTTAATAACTTTTATCCGCGCTTCTGCATCAGCTTGTTTTTGCTTTTCAATAGCAACAACGGCTTTAGGTGCATTGTTTACAAATCGTTCATTTGAAAGCTTTTTAATAACTGATTTCAGGAAACCCTCTGTATAATTAAGCTCTTCCTGCAATTTGGCAATTTCAGCTTCAACATCAACATTAGAAGTAATTGGCACATAAAACTCCTGTGATCCGACAATGAAAGTCAAGGCATTGTCTGGTTTTTCTTCTACTTCTTCGATATTGCTGATATTACCCAATTTAGAAATTACCGGGTAAAAAATACATTCCGGATGATCACCCTTTTTAACAATCAGCCTAATACTTTCCTTATTCGGGATATTTTTCTCTTTTCTGATATTTCGTATGCCAATAATCACACTTTCCGCTCTTTCAAAAGCTTTAATAATTTCTTTATCATACCCATTCGATACAGGCATCGTTGCAATGATAATATCATCACCCTCATTTCTTTCTTTAAGCAAATGCCAGATTTCTTCAGTAATAAAAGGCATAAACGGATGAAGAATTTTTATCAAATCTTCGAAAAATGCTACTGTTGTTTCATAAGTGATCTTATCGATCGGTTGCTGATAAGCAGGTTTAGCTATTTCAAGATACCAGCTACAGAAATCATCCCAGATAAGTTTGTATGTTACCATTAAAGCATCGGATATCCGGTATTTAGAAAAATGATTCTCAATCGTTTGAACCGCTTTTTTTATTCTCGATTCAAACCACTTAATGCCCATTATGCTACTTTCGGGCTGCTCAATTGATTCATCAACTTTCCAGCCATTAACCAATCTGAGCGCATTCCATATCTTATTACTAAAATTTCTGCCTTGCTCGCATAAAACAGGGTCAAATGGTAAATCATTCCCTGCAGGAGCAGTTAATAACATCCCTACCCGTACACCATCCGCACCATAGTGATTCATCAATTCAATGGGATCAGGAGAATTGCCCAGAGTTTTTGACATTTTCCGGCCTATTTTATCGCGAACGATCCCTGTAAAGTAAACATTCTTAAAAGGTATATCATTCCGATATTCATGGCCCGCCATTATCATTCGTGCTACCCAAAAGAAAATTATATCAGGAGCCGTGACCAGATCATTTGTAGGGTAATAATACTTAATATCCTCATTTTCGGGATAGCGAATACCATCAAATACAGAAATTGGCCAAAGCCATGATGAAAACCATGTGTCTACAACATCTTCATCCTGTTTAATTTCGTCTAATTTAAGCTCAGGAAGATTATATTTTTCTTTTGCTTTTTCAAGTGCTTCTTCTTTTGATTTTGCGACTATCATTTCTCCATCAGGCAGGTAATAAACAGGTATGCGCTGCCCCCACCATAACTGACGGGAGATATTCCAATCGCGTACATTCTCCATCCAGTGCCTGTAGGTATTTTTAAATTTAGCAGGATAGAACTGTATTTTCCCGGATTCAACTACTTCGAGCGCAGGTTTGGCAAATTCGCTCATCTTCAGAAACCACTGAGTAGAAAGTTTGGGTTCAATAACTGCGTCTGTCCGTTCAGAAAATCCAATTTTATTAATATAATCTTTAACTTTGTCAAGGCTGCCGGCTTTTTTTAAATCCTTAACTATCTCATCTCTCACAGCGAAACGATCTTTCCCTATATATAATTCAGCAGCCTTACTCATTGTACCATCATCATTAAAAATGTCAATGGCTTCTAATTTATGCTTCATTCCCAATTCGTAATCATGGATGTCATGTGCCGGTGTTATTTTTAAGGAACCCGTACCAAATTCACGATCTACGTATTCATCCATAATAATTGGAACCGGCCTGTTAAGCAATGGAACCAACACTTTCTTGCCATGATATTTAATAAATCTTTCATCTTCAGGATGAACACAAACGGCAGTGTCTCCCAAAATGGTTTCCGGGCGGGTGGTAGCAATGGTAATAAAATCGTCTTCTCCCTCAACTTTGTATTTCAGGTAATATAGTTTAGAATTTTCTTCCTTATGGTTTACTTCCTCATCCGAAACTGCCGTTTTCGCCACCGGATCCCAGTTTACCATCCTAATTCCACGGTAAATCAAACCTTTTTCATAAAGGTCGATAAACACATCTATTACAGATTCATACAAAGCTTCATCCATGGTAAACCGTGTACGTTCCCAATCGCAGGAGGCACCCAGTTTTTTAAGTTGTTCAAGAATAATTCCGCCATGTTTCTCTTTCCACTCCCAGGCATGCTCCATGAATTCTTCACGACTTATATCATCCTTGCTTATTCCTTCTTCCTTAAGCTTGTTAACCACCTTGTTTTCGGTGGCAATAGAAGCATGGTCAGTACCCGGAACCCAACAAGCATTTTTTCCCTGCATCCTTGCACGGCGAACCAGCACATCCTGAAGGGTATTGTTCATCATATGTCCCATATGTAATACTCCCGTAACATTTGGCGGAGGTATTACAATAGTAAAAGGTTCTCGCTCATCTGGCTCCGAATGAAAATATTTTTTTTCCATCCAGTGCGAATACCATTTGTCTTCAATAACTATGGGATTATATTTACTTGCTATATCCATCTTAATGCTAAGGATTTTGTAAGCGGCAAAAATAGTAAACTTGTTCCATTACTTTCTAACCCAAATAGCTATTTTAGCATTTCAATTTATTGGATAGCAGAATGAACCTTATCATAAGACAAGAATCAGAAAAAGATTACCGTGGCATTACCCGTTGTAATGATCTTGCATTTAAACAAAAGGGTGAAGGAGTTTTAGTAGAAGCAATTAGAAAGAACCCTAAATATATTCCTGAACTTTCGCTTGTTGCTGAAGTTGATGCAGAAATAATTGGGTATATCTTATTTTTTCCAATTATTATTGAATCAAATCAAAATAATTTTTCTTCGCTTTCTTTAGCTCCCATGTCAGTAGTGCCTGAATATCAAAATAAAGGAATAGGAACGGAACTGGTTAAAAATGGTTTGAAAAAAGCGAGAGAGCTTGATTTTGAATCTGTAATTGTTCTTGGTCATGAAAAATATTATCCGAGATTTGGTTTTAAACCTGCCTCAAACTGGAATATTAAATCTCCTTTTTCTGTCCCTGACGAAGCTTTTATGGCCATTGAACTGATCCCGAATGCTTTAATTGAAGTGAATGGCATTGTTATTTATCCTGAAGAATATGATTTGGCGCAATAAAACAAAAGATGCTCTCTGAAAACATCACAAAAAAACCCTGAAATGATATATCATCCCAGGGTTAATAATACTAAATGAACACCAAAACAATCTATAAATTCTTTATCTGGCTGCAAAAATGAATGATGATTCATCGTCCTCTTCCATAAGCATCAGAACCTCCATCACCTTATCATCTTTTCCTCTTCGCAGAAGTAACCGAAACTCATCTTCCCCGCTTAACTCAATAACGGGTGTATAATCACCTTTATCTATCAACTTGTTAAGTTTTGAAGTAAACGTTTTCAGATCCTCTTTATCTCCTTCTTCAGCATCAAAGTTTAAGACGTACATCTTCTTAATATCATCCAGAAATTGCAATAAGTTTGAATTTCCGTCATTATCAATATCGATATCTGAATCTGACAATTCAAGTTCAAATCCATCGACATTTTTATATTTCTTAAATAACTTTTCTATGCTATTTGCCTGCGCTATCATTAAAACAGGGAATAACAACGACATGATCATTATGGTTGCGGTTTTCATCTTTATCTATTTTTATTCGTTAATTTCTTCAAGCTTATCAAGCCCATCTATGTTCATCGACTTTGAAATTTCAGATATGGTTTTCATATCCAGATTTCCACTCATGCTCATCACAACAGCCTCATTATCTTCCAAAACGATCATTAACATTTCAGACATTTTACCGTCTTTTCCCTTTTTTACAAGAAATTTTACCACCTCATCACCTTCATTAACCGACATCATTTCTTCAAAACCTTCCATTTTGGTCAAAGTTTTGATTTCATTCAGGAACTCGGTATTGGTTTCGCCCTCATCTGGTTCATATACCAACATTTTTAAACCGGTTAGCTGTTCCATTACATTTTGTGCTTCCTGTGCTTTTTCTGAGCTGTCGTTCATATCCATGTTCGAAAGCATTTTAAACATTTCCGGGTTGATGTTGATACTCGTAAAACCCTCTTCACCTGCATATTTGTCATAAAGATGGTCAATGGCTGTCTGTGCAATCATTGCACCTGGCATTAAGATCATTATCACTACTAAACTGATTACTAACTTTTTCATGATTTAAGTGTTTAATTGTTTAACATTTTATAATTTTTATGATTCTCCATACGATATATATACCTTACTTACTGATTTAAGCAAATCACTGGCTTTGTCGATCTTATGGATACTTTTTGTGTTCTCCAGTGCTTTATTCATTTTCTTAAGTTCTTCAACTTTTTTTACGCTATTATCAATGGTTTTAACTGTTTTCTCAGCCGGTTTTAATCCTTTATTCATCTTTTTCGAAACTTCATCCATTGCTTTTTGTGTTTCAAGAAAAGCAATAGCCGGATCCGAAATGGTTCCATATGCTTCTTTTGGTTGAAATAATTCTGTGCCAATCCAAACTAAGACAAATACAAGTATAGTTGCTGCAATTCCGCTGATGCGATACATCCAGATTCTTTTATTGTTTGAATGAAGTTCATCCAGGCCGGCCTCCTTAAAGAACTTTTTATCGAATGAATCGTCTAATTCCAGAGCTGCTTCTTTTTGCAGAAAACCAAAGTATTCTTTCACATCTATGAATTGTTCAGGAACATCATCTCTATTAAAATATTCCATGAGCAATTCCTCCTCTTTAAGGGAGGTTTCTCCATTGTAAAACTTCTCGATCAGCAGCTTAATATCTTGCACTTTCATAGCTATGGATTTTTTGTATAGTTTCTTTAATTTTCTTCCTTCCGCGAGATAGATTTACACGCACATAATTCATGTCGAATCCGGTAATCTCCATTATTTCATCAAACTCACAACCTTCAATATCCCGTAAATGAACAATGGTTTTTTGCTGTTCAGGAAGTGTTTGGATAAGCTGTTTTACTTTTTGAACAACATCGGTTAATTCAGATTGCTCCTGCGGATTGATCCTGTTATCTGAACTGATCTGATCATTCAATCCCAGGAACTTGTTCTTTTTACTTTTCAATTTATCAAGGCACAAATTCCTGGTCATGGTCATCATCAGTCCTTCAACATTCTTATATTTTTCAAGTTCGTTACGCATATTCCATGATTTCAGATAAACCTCCTGAATGGCATCCTCTGCCTCCTGCCTGTTTGACAGTAGCCTAAATGCCAACCTGAACAGTTTGTTTTTAATTGGCAACAGATCTTTCTTAAAATCTTCTGAGGTCATTCTATAACTTATGACGATTTACACATTATAAAATTACACTTGATTTCTGAAATATCTGGAATCATTCTAAAAATATAGCTTTAAATACAAAGTTTAAGAGACCAATGTTTGATTATCAACAAAATATGTCAATAACTCAATATTTGGAAATTTGCACCCCTTATTATTTTTTTTACATTTGTCGCTCATTGAAAATTTTTACAACTTAAAATAATAATTATGTTAAAAGGACATCCGAAAGGACTTTTTGTTTTCTTGTTTGCAAACATGGGTGAACGCTTTGGTTACTATACCATGATGGCGATTTTCATTTTGTTTATGCAGGCAAAATTTGGTCTGGACGCCAAAGCTGCCGGACAGGTTTATGGTATTTTTCTTTTTGGAATTTATTTTATTCCATTGTTGGGAGGGGTCATCGCTGACAAGTTCCTTGGGTTTGGAAAAACTATTACTCTGGGAATTATATTAATGATCGGCGGATATTTTATGCTGTCACAACCCGGGTCTGGCTTAGAATTCGTTTATCTCTCACTCGGTGTAGTTTCAATAGGTACCGGCTTCTTTAAAGGAAACCTGCAAGCACTTGTCGGAAAACTTTATGATGATGCCAAATACACTAAGTATCGCGATGCCGCCTTCAATATTTTCTATATGGGTATTAATATTGGTGCTTTTTTCGCACCTTCTGCTGCGCAGGGAATGAGCAACTGGATACTTGGTAAAGGCGGACTTATTTACAATGCCAATATTCCGAGTATGGCACATGATTACCTCAGAGCTACAGCAAACGGACAGCCTTTTGCAAAAGCAGAAGAACTCACCAGTCTGGCACAGAAGGCGATCGTTCCCGGAGGCGGTTACGATTTTACCAATCTTGCCGACTTTAGCAATCATTATATCGATACTTTAAGTCAATCTTACAGCTATGGTTTTGGAATTGCTGCTGTCAGCATCTTTGTTTCATTACTGATTTTCCTTGTTTTCCGTAAAACATATAAGCATGTCGATGTGATGCACAAACATGCGAAAAAACAGGAAAATCACAATGTTGTTGAACTAACACCCCAGCAAAACAAAAAGCGTTTAACAGCTTTAGCTTTGCTCTTTATTGTTAATATTTTCTTCTGGATGGCATTCCATCAGAATGGCTTTACACTCACCATTTTTGCACGTGATTATACTTTTACTGAAGTGACTTCACTCACCTATATTTTATTCGACCTGAATGCATTGCTACCTATTATTGCAGCTATCATTGGTGTTGTTTTACTTATCGGTAAAAAAACCAGCGGACTGTGGAAAGGAGTGGGTGCTGCTTTAATAATCGTTGGTGGCGGATTGGCTTATTACTCTATCTCAGGATTTAATTCGATGATGCCTATTACGCCAATGATCTTTCAGCACTTTAACCCGATTTTCATTGTATTTCTCACCCCAATTATTATTGGAATTTTTTATGCATTAAACAAGAGGGGCAAAGAACCCAGTTCACCAAGAAAAATCGGTATCGGATTATTCCTTGCAGCAGCAAGTTTTCTGATTATGGTATTGGTTTCAACAGGTTTGGTGTCACCAAAAGACTTTATTCCAGGGGCGTTAGCCGATGCTATGCGTGTTACACCGTATTGGTTGATTGCTACCTATTTTAGTTTAACTATTTCTGAACTGTTTTATAGCCCTATTGGGATTTCCTTTGTATCAAAAGTTGCACCTCCACAATACGCCGGGCTGATGCAAGGCGGATGGTTAGGCTCAACAGCCATTGGTAACCTGCTGGCTGGATTAATTGGCCCTTTCTGGGAAAAATGGGAAATGTGGCAGTTCTTTTTACTGCTAGTAGTTATGCTTCTGATTTCAGCAGTCTTTGTTTTCTCCATCATGAAAACACTGGAGAACGCTACTGAGGAGTAGTTAGAAACGATTTTTAAACGATAACAAGAAAAGCAGGGTTTCGGCTCTGCTTTTTTAATTGATACTTTTACCGGATGACATACCCATGGGGACATGACCGAAGATACAATGCTTATGCACCTTACTTTAAAAAGGTATTCGGTCAGCGTGTTCAGAAAATTAGTGTTGATGCCGGATTTACGTGCCCTAACAGGAACGGATTAAAAGGAAAAGGGGGTTGTACTTATTGTAATAATAATGCATTCAACCCTTCCTATTGCGATCCGAAAAAACCCATTGAACAACAAGTAAAAGAAGGTATTGAATTTCATAAAGTGAGGTATCGCCGGGCTGAAAATTACCTTGTATATTTTCAACCTTATTCCAATACCTATGCCTCACTTGATAAACTTAAAGAGCTTTATGAAAAGGCCCTCTCCTACCCTGAGGTTGTCGGATTGGTAATAGGTACACGCCCTGATTGCGTGGATAGGGAAAAACTAAAATACCTGAGTGAGTTGGCTAAAGATTATTATATCACAGTTGAATATGGAATTGAGAGCATATACAACACCTCACTTGAGCGAATAAACAGAAAACATACTTATGAAGAATCTGTTGAGGCTATAAATCTTAGCAAAGAATATGGTTTGAACGTAGGAGCACATTTTATTTTTGGATTACCCGGAGAAAGCCGTGAAATGATGATGAATTCAGTAAAAGAAATATCTTCATTACCACTAAACTCAGTTAAATTTCACCAATTACAAATTGTGGAAGGGACGGCAATGGCCAAAGATTATGTAATCAATCCATCTGATTATGACCTGTTCTCTTTTGAAGATTATATTGATTTTATCATCCGGTTTACTGAACAACTAAACCCGGCATTCATTATTGAACGATTTGCAGGAGAGGTTCCGCCACGATTTCTTGCCGGGCCGGGCTGGGGACTCATACGTAACGACCAGATAAATGTGGCCATTGAAAAGGAACTGAAGCAAAGAGATACTTGGCAGGGCAAATTTTTTTAATCTTTAGTTGACTGATAAAAATATACGTGTATATTTGCACTCGCTTTTAAAAAAGCAAAAGGGAGCTTAGCTCAGCTGGTTCAGAGCATCCCGACAAACAGTCGGGAGGGTCAGTATCAGCGAGAAGCTCAAAACAAAGGGAGCTTAGCTCAGCTGGTTCAGAGCACCTGCCTTACAAGCAGGGGGTCACTGGTTCGAATCCAGTAGTTCCCACGGACAGTTAACCTCTGGTCTGTAAATAAAATAGCCATTCAAAAAAAGAGTGGCTTTTTTTTATGACTTATTATTTCTACATATTGTTCTCAAAGAAGCTGAACAGGTATTACCTGGGACATACTGCTGAATTAATTGAACGACTCCGAAAGCATAAAGGGTATACAGCTAAGGCAGATGATTGGAAACTTGTCTATTCCGAAGAATATTTTAACAAAAGTGAAGCTTACGCCAGAGAACGACAGCTTAAAAACTGGAAAAACAGAGATCGTATCGAGCAACTAACTTACTAGGGGTTCAGAGCATCCCGACTAAAAGTCGGGAGGGTCACTGGCTCGAATCCAGTAGTTCCCACGGACTATAAGCCTCTGGTCTATAATAAGAAAGCCATTCTGAAAAGGAGTGGCTTTTTTATTTAAAAACTGTCAACCTATTTTAGGACGACACAAAGTTAAAGAATAATTTTATATTACTTTGACATTTACTGCGTTTAACCCTTTTTCACTTTCCTCAACATCATAGCTTACTTTATCTCCTTCAGTTATCTTATCGGTTAATTCATTTTTATGCACAAATACATCTTTACTACCATCATCAGGGGTGATGAATCCAAACCCTTTAAAATCATTGAAAAATTTTACTGTTCCGTTACTCATGATTAATAATTTAAATTAATATAAAACACAAAGTTACTATTATATTTTATCATGGCAGTAGGTTTTTAGTTTAACAAGTTCAGTTGGGACTTACAAGATACGAATAATGAGGGTGAATGTCATGGAGATAACATTGAAAACACACTCTCTGAGAGACGCATTAAACACCCTTTGTAGTACGTTGGTATTAATTTCAGGAGAACGTGGATAAAATGGGGGTATAGTTATTGGTTCTGAAGCATTCTTTTTATTATTATTGGACTTATCATCGACAAACGAAAACTCTGCCTCTACGAACGTAGTTCACATAACTTTTTAAGCAATAAAGTACAATTAAGTTGCTTTGTCTATTCCTAAGATTAGTTTGTCTATTATATTTTGAAACTTCCTTATTTGTATAGAGTTTAGCACTTTAGAATAACAAATAAAATTTTAACAATGAATTACAATTATTTAATTACTAACTAAAAATTTAAAAAATGAAAACTAGAATCGCAACCCTAATGATGGTATTTGGCTTATTTTTAGCTGCAAATACCTTTGCCAACGAACCAGTTCCAGCCTCAAAAGCTGTTTCTAAATCAGTAGCTAATTACATTGCAGGCGAACTTGATTATCCAGAATTTGCAATAAAGGAAAAATTCGAATGCTGTGTAGTGGTCAAATTGACCATACAAGAAGATGGTACATTTGCTGTTGATGCAGCTAATAGCATTGATGACCGTATGAGAAAATACGTGACAGCAACCATTAATAGTTTGAATGAAAAAGCAGAATATTATTCTCAGTTTACCGGACAACAAGTGATAATTAAAGTGAAATTTGATCTTAAATTAGTATAGCTTATGACTGAATAATATGATCTGAATGGATAGCCCTGGAAAATTCCAGGGCTATTTTTGTGGTTATTATCCCTAAAACTGTTAGTGTAGAACCCCTTTTTGTTTTCCCAAAACACTGTCTAAGTTATATTACCCTTTCAATACTCAGAATTTATTTGAGGGGGGGGGGCTATTGAACCTTCACCATCTTACCATTAGCAATCTGTTCTCCTACCTGTAGCCTTTAATAGTAAACCTCTAAATGTTAATAAACTGTTAAGTAACAAATAATTAACAAGTATTAGGTTTTCAGTGATGTATATTCGTAATCACTAATAATAAAACATTATACAGATGAAAACTAAAATTACAACACTCTTAATGGTATTTATTTTCTTTCTTTCAATTTCAGCATTCGCTGATGATAACAAACCCGCAAAAGCTAAAATATTGCCAGATTGCGGTTGTGGGGATGAATTTGATGATGATAAAAATGTTATTGATTACGCAAGACCACCTTGGTGGATAGGTCCTCCAGAAATGTTACCGGATATAGACTAAGCAATATCTAACACACGCTAAAATATACTGCCCTGTTGACTCAGGGCTTTTTTTTGATATATAAATCAGCAATTAGGGCTAAATTATAGGATCGGGTGATTTTTTTACCTCACCTTCACCATCTTCCCATTAGAAACTTGATTACCAACTTGCAACCTGTAGTAGTAAATGCCATCAGGAAGTTCTTCTGTTTTCCATATTAGCTGTTGGTTTCCTTGTAATTGATTTACTTCTGTATGGTAGACTTGTTTGCTCAGCTGGTTGTATATCGTAATAATCACCTTTTCAGGTTTTTTTAATTCGTATTGGATGGTTGCTAAAGAGGTGAATGGATTGGGGCGTATAGTAATTTTATTAGTGTCAGAAATACCTGAAATGCCTGTATACATATATGAGTATATCTTAACATATCCTACAAATGGAGCTGCCATGGCAACTATGCTGCCATCTGAGTTTATAGCTGTTTTGTATCCTGCCCGGTCGCCTTCCTCATCCCCATTCATCTGTTCTCCAACCTGTTCCCATGAAGAATTGTTCCAAAAATATACTTTCACATTCCCATTGGACCATCCTCTATTCGTATTAAATGGTGTAACACCAACAGCAACAGTATTTCCGTCTGAGTTTAAACTTACAGACCAGCCTAAATAGTCGTTTGCTTGTCCATAAATGTCGCTTCCTTTCTGCATCCAATTAGAACCATTCCAATTGAAGACTTTAAGTTGTCCCGATCGCTCTCCATTACCACTATTCTGAGAAGCTCCAATTGCCACGGTATTGCCATCATCGCTAATGCTAACAGAAAATCCAAATCTATCCCACTCAGCATCTCCAACCAGATCATTTCCTTTTTGTACCCATTCCGTACCGCTCCAATTATATAATCTTGCATATCCATGCAATGCATTTCCATTGGCAGCACCAACAGCTAATGTGTTTCCATCAGATGATAAACTAATCGACCAGCCAAATCCATCCCACTCATTACCATCAAGATCAGATCCTTTTTGTTCCCAAACCGAACCGTTCCATGTAAAAATTTTTACATTGCCTGCTTCTTCACCGTTTGTACCATTACGAGAATTAACAGCCACAATATTGCCATCGCTACTTAGGCTTATGGAAGTGCCAAACCTATCGTAAGCATTTTCTCCTGAAATCTTATTTCCCTTTAAAATCCATGAAGTACCATTCCAAGTGAAGATTTTTGCATATCCCAACCTTAATTGATCATCATCATCTTGAATTGCGCCAACAGCAATTGTATTGCCATCAGAGCTAATACTAACAGAATAACCAAATTGGTCTTCATACGCTTCCCCGTACAAATCACTACCTTTTTGAATCCATGATGCCCCATTCCATATGAGCACTTTTGCATATCCGGAATCCTCTTCATTTTGATCTAAACCGGGTCCTCCGGCAATGATCGTATACCCATCAGCACTCATTGACACCGAATAACCTAATAAGCTATACGATTCTTGCCCCTCGATATTGGTACCTAATTGAGTCCATGATTGCGGGAAAACTGTAGCAACACTAATAAAAAAAAGGAATAATGTAAAGAATGGTTTTCGCCAGAATTTAATATTTGAGATTCCGCCCAAATTCGGAAAGTTAATTAAAAGATTAGATAGTTTTTGTGGATGCAAATTCGTTTTCATAATTATAGATTTAAAGGTTTATAAGAATTTAATTGTGATTTTATACTCAATATGCTCGTAAATCTAATAAAAATAATTGTATTCTTTGTGCCGAACAGTTTTAAGTGCTAAAAGATGATTTTTTTACTTTGCCCTTTTATTATTCCTTTGGCTATTTTTCGTCCAGAAAGCAGATGATTGGAACTTCTCTAATCTGAAAAACATTCCAGCAAGAGCGACGCCTATGCACGGGAACGCCAGGTAAAAAGATGGGAAAACAGAAATCGTATTGAGCAACTAATTGCAAAAGCTTCATAGCATCCCGACTAAAAGTCGGGAGGGTCACTGGTTCCCTGTCCGCCGACAGGCGGAGAATCCAGTAGTTCCCACAGACAGTTAACCTCTGACCTATAATAAGAAAGCCACTTTATAAAATAAGGTGGCTTTTTTAATTAGTAACGCGTTTGGTAACATAAAAAAAACAGTTAAAAGCAATACGCATCATAATTCATAAAAGATATCAGGGTGAGCGGTATTCTGACATCAATTCTAATTAAATAAGTTTTCTATATAAAAACCACTTCCAGGAACGTATACCCCCCAATAGACTTTACTTTTTTGATTTGATTTCTGTAATATAAAAATATACGGATAATCCATGTTTCCGAAAATTTCTTCTAATAATTCATTTTCTGGCTTACCATTAAATTTATATGACTTAAATCGGACAGGACTTTCCGATTTGGCACTTAACTTTCCCCACCTTGAAGCCTCAAAAATGTAGATACTATTTGTTGCTGAATCACAAACCATCATTCCATTTTTTGGATTTACTATGTTAATAGTATCTATATATGGAATAATTAATCCCGATTCTGTATTTTGACATGTCACACTATATATAACTGATACAAAAGATAAGATTAAGATAAACTTTTTCATTTTGGATAGAACTGGTTAATGGCTACTAAGGTAAGAATAATCACAGTTCAGCAAAATTAAAACCTAATGATATTTATATTTTAATAGCCTATTACTGACTTTACTTTCTTTAAAATATTTTTTCTTAAAATTTATTTTTTATCAGAATTAATCTTTAATAAGTTTCATCTGTTCATTGAAAGTTCCACCAGATATATTTAAAAAGTATATACCTGCCGGATGGTTTGAAAGATCAATCTGTGTTTCATTACTTTCCAATAATGAAGAATAAACAACTTTACCTGTAATATTTGTGATTATAACCTGAACACTGGTGTACACGTCATTTAGTTTTAATACAAATACACCACTATTTGGGTTGGGGTAGATAGTTGCTTTAGAATATGTAACATCATCCACACCAACGTAAGGATTATTAGTAACAATAACATTATCGATGTAGATTGGGTTCCCATAGAAACTATAAGTCGAGAACTTGATTATTACCTCTTTTTGACCTGCCCATTGAGAGATATTGATTTCATTGCAAACGCTACCATAACCTGCCCCACACCAATCTTCCTGAACTTCTGGCACAAATTCGTTGGTAGTTAAAGGATGTGTTGCAAAAGACCCTTCTCCGTCATCTCCACCCGAAAAAATCCTTGTCCAATTCTCACCACAATCTGCTGAAACATAAATGATCAGAGAATCAGAAGCCTCTTCGTGATATTTTGCATAAGCATGATCAAAATATAGATATGCCTCGGTGAGTCCTGTTAAATCAAGAGGTGGGCTGATCATATTATCAGTTTGTCCGATCGCCAAGATCTCCCGGAAGTTAACCATAGCAGCAATAGTCCCTGGTTCATTTCCTCCAACTTCCGTTAATTCCCAGGTTCCGTTATTGTCCGGGTTTTCAATTGTCCAAACTTCACCCAATACAATTGTTTCATAATCTTCTTCAAAGGGTAAGGCATACCCACCTACATTCAAAAAATCATCTTTGGTTAAACTGTTCTCACCATTTGAATTGGATGCTGTAAGAGTGACTGAGTAGTTTCCATAATCACTACACTGAATAACTGGGTTTTGAGAAAAAGCATTGGTTCCATCAGTAAAAGTAAAAGTTTCGGGGATAATTTCCCATTCCCAGCTAATTGGGAAATATTCTGTCAGATCCGTTAAAGCAATTTTTTCACCTAAACATACAGCATTTGCATCAGCTATAAAATCAATCTCTGGTAACAGAGTACTGCTTACGGTTATATATTCCTCTTTAGTAATAGTGCTGGAACCCATATCATTCGTAACAGTAAGGGTAACATCAAAAGCACCTTCATTCTCATAAACAATATTTGAAGGATCTTTTTCACAAGAAGTAGAAGGATTTCCACCTTCAAATATCCATTCAAAAGTTGTAGGAGGACCTGAAGCAAGTGAATGAAAGTTTACATAATGCCCAGTTGGGATTAAAGTATATTCAGCTTCAAAATCAGAAACAGGTTCCACCGCATTAATATTAGATTCCCATAGTCCACGCCCATAAGTCCCAGCACGTATTTTATGAACCTGGTAATTGATTTCAAGCTCGTTTACTATTACATTTGGTAATCCTCCCCAGAAAGTTTCATATTGGTCGAGATCGTTATCAATATAATAAACCCCTACATCCATACCTACGTACAAAGATGCTACAGGGTCATCATAGAAAGCAACACAGTTAGCAGGAATATTTGGAAGGTTTAATGAGCGATTTATCCAGTTATCCCCTGCATCTTCAGAGAAATAAAGTTTTTCACCATCATCATAACCTGAGAGAGAAACAGCTATTAGCTCAGGGTTTGACGGATGAACAGCAATATAGGAAATAGCATTGGATGGGAGCCCGTCACAAATATCATCCCAGCTATCACCACCATCCATTGTTCTTTTTATTGTGCTTCCATATGAAGCGAAAATATAATCAGGGTTTGATTCAGAAATTGCCATCTGTCTTATAGTATTGGTAAAATCAGAGATTGTGGTCCAACTTTGCATTCCGTCGGTAGTTTTTCTTACACCATTGTTAGTTCCAACAAATATAGTTAGTGGGTCTGTTGGGTGAATAACAAATGGAGTAACCCAATAACCGCTTCCTGGTTGATTGATGCTTACCTGATTCATACCACCAGTATTTGATTTAAAAAAATACCCGAATTGCATTGTTGCATAAACAATATTCTCATTGGAATAGTCAACAAGGCATTCCATACCGTCAGCACCAAGCCATTCATGCCAGTAATCAGTAGTATAAACACTGGTGCCATTGTCCTGTGAACCGCCTACGAATTTATACGGATGGTTTTTTGAACCACCAATTCTGTAAAATTGTCGGATACCAATTCCTGTAGTCATATCTATCCATGTATCACCACTGTCCTCTGATTTACATACTAATCCATCAGAACCTACATACAAGGTTCCTCCTTCAAAATGAGCCCAGTGCATATCGCAATGAGTATATCCGATCGGATCATTTTGGAAATTCCATTCTGTGGTTGCTACCCAGTTAATTCCACCATCCATTGATCTCCAGGTAATAATTCCTAAAAGATGAACTTCTTCGGGGTTCACGTGTGAGACTGCCAAACCAAGGTCATATGAAGATTGGCTGCTGTTATCATCCCCTTGCGGGCTATAACCAAGCATCTGGGGAGAATCAGCCCGTAATTCAAATGTATCACCACTATCTGTTGAACGATATACACCCCCAAATAACCCATCAGTTCCGGCACATAAAAAATATACATACTCCGGATTTGCATTTGTTACAGCTATTTGAACCCTGCCATTGCTGGAAGGTAAGCCTGTGGTAATTTGGGTAAACGAATCGCCACCATCAGTTGATTTGTAAAATTTCTTTGTAATGGCGTAAATAGTATTTGGGTCACCCGGTTTAAATTCAATGTCATCGATATGCCCGCTAAGAATTTCTTCCCATGATTCGGCACCATCATAAGACCTGTATAAACCATTATTGACAGCACAATAAATGAGATTGGGATCATCTGGATGAATGAGTAATTTCTCAACTGTTAAAGTTTGATAGATCGAATGTTCCATTCCTGTTGTTTCCCAGTTTTGGCCACCATCTGTTGATTTTAATACTCCAATACTATAAGTATCTGAAGCATCTCTGTCACCGGTTCCTATATAAATTATATCAGTATTAGTATAATCAATGGCAATAGCAGATACACCCATAACCGGTAAATGATCAGTCAACACTTCCCATGTTTCTCCTTCATTTGTTGTTTTCCAGCATCCTCCAGATGGAGCTCCAATGTACACAATGGTAGGGTCATTAGGATCAACAGCAACAACATTAACACGACCGATACCGGGATTCCAATGCCCTGTGTTTTCTTCCCAAACGCGTGGCCCAAGTTCTTCCCAGTTGCTTTCTCTATCAGAGCGGGAAGAATAATTAGTATTGAATTTTTTCATTTCATTCCAGAGATGAGCCTGATTTGGCCTTTCTCCGGTAGGAAAAGTTCTGTCATAATTCATATATTCCCATCGCTTGTATATTTTGTACATGCTTCCTCTTTCAGTTCCTGTTTGTTCGAAATAAATGTCAGCTTCCCTTTGTACATCATAAAAATTTACAGTCGGGTCCTGCATCATGATGAACCATTTTGGGGTTCCATCAACTAATAACTCTTGTGATTTTGCATTGTTATAACAGAAAAAGACAGCTAAAAAAAGCATAGCTAGGATAAATTTTTTCATGGGAATTTTTTTAAGTTCATTAATATTGATTGTTGTGGGTCAACTAAATTAGGTGTAAAGTTAAGAGGCATATTTTACATTTCAAAATAATTATTTATCAGTAGTCCGTGATATATCGATAGCCTTCTCACATTCACGTATTAAATATCCTTTTTAATATAGGTATTGAACTTGCTACCTTGGATAGACAATAAGTTAAGTCTGACCTTTTTATCTAATAATATCATTACGTCAATTCCAATACCTCTTTTTTTAACTTTGCATGTATCAAGTTTCATCTGGTGATAAAATCATTTTCTAAAATAATTCTTATAATCATCTTCCTGATTGGGATCTTAACTTCTTGTGCTGTAAAAAAAAATGTGCCTGAAAATGAACGCCTTCTCAATAAATATACCATCCAGTTTGAGAATAAGTATCCTGAGACAACTCAATCAGTGCTTAAACCTTTCTTAAAACCCAGGCCTAACAGGAAGATCCTTGGCTGGCGTTCAAAACTATATTTTTATTATCGCAACGAAAACAAACCAACTAAATTCAACGCATGGCTCGACAGGAGTTTTGGTGAACCCCCTGAATTTTATTATGAAGAAGATATAGAAAGAGCAGCTCATAGAATGGAGCAACATCTTGGCAATATTGGTTTCTTCAACTCCACAATTGATTATAAGGTAGAATTTGGAGATAAAACAGCTGATATTACATACAATGTATGCCCGGCACCTCCTTACTATATTGACGAAATAAAATATGATATATCAGATACAGTTTTAGCTGGATATTTTAACGAAAGTATTAAGAAAACATTGATTAAGAAAAACGATATATATAATGCATATACATTTGATGATGAACGCGACAGGATAACAAATTATCTGCGAAACAACGGTTATTATTATTTCAACCGTAATTATATTCAATATTTAGTTGACAGCAACTACACCAATCATTCAATGATTGTTACTTTAAAAATCAATAACACAATGATCGCTGAGGAGGATGGTTCTTCAGTTTTAAACAGTAAGCCGCATGACAGGTATTATATTAAGAATGTTACTGTTATACCTGAATATGACCCCGCTATAAACCTCCCATTTGATACTATTGAGCATTCAATTCAATTTTGGCACGATAAAACAGATCATAAGTACCAGTTTTTATACAATCAGAAACCAAGAATAAAACCCTCTGCATTTAATTCAGCTATTAAGATTAAATCTGACAGACCATTTTCGGCCGCTGACCTCCAAAGCACTTATAGCAAGCTGTTTAATTACCGCATTATAAGAACAGCTAAAATAAGTTTTGACACTACAGATGCCGGTAAAAGCGAGGACAGCACGTATAAATATATTAACTCACAGATATTAATGCAAAATTCGAAACGCAATTCTTTTTCCATTGAGGGATTTGGCACTAATTCAAGTGGGGACCTGGGTGTACGCGGTAATTTAACTTTTTTAAACAAAAACATATTTAAGCGAGCCGATATTCTGCGTATTAGGCTTATTGGCGGTTTCGAAGCCCAGGCAACCGGAAGTACAGAGGGTGAATCATCAGGTGTTTTCAACACTTTTGAAGCTGGTATTGATGGAACCATCTTTTTCCCCCGTTTTCTTTTTGGCTCCAGATTAAAGGGGTTTAATGAGAAATACAGCCCAGTAACCAATGTCACTTTTGGTTTTAATTACCAGGTTCGTCAAAACTATACGCGAAACATTACAAACCTTGAGTTTGGATACAGCTGGAATAAAACAGTGCAACAGAGGCATATCATAACTCCAATTAATATTAATTTTCTTAAAATTTTCCCGACACCGGAGTTTCAGGAAATACTTGATCAGGAAGAAAATAAAGCATTGAAGGAACAATATTCTGACCAGATTATCTTTGGCTTAAGTTATAGTTATATTTTCAACAATCAGAATCTGAGCGCATTGCAACACCACCAGTATTTTAGATTTAACCTTGAATCTTCCGGTAATTTGTTATATGCAATTAACAGCCTGGCCAACTCAAAAAAATCAGAAGAAGGCTACTACCAGATTTTTGGTGTTCGCTATTCCCAATATATTAAGGGAAGTGTCGATTACAGGCATTACTTCTATTTTAACAATAAAAATAACAGTTTTGTAGTACGATTCTTTCTCGGATCAGCAATTCCTTACCAGAACTCGGAAGAAATTCCATACACAAAAGGATTTTTTGCCGGTGGTGCCAATGGTATGAGAGGATGGGGATTTAAGACACTTGGCCCTGGTGCATTCCAGGGGACAGATAACTATGAAAGAATTGGAGAGGTGCAAATTGAAGTAAATGCAGAGCTAAGATTTCCCATCTACCAATTTTTTAAAGGAGCCCTTTTCATTGATGTGGGTAACATTTGGACATATCGTGAATCAACTGTATATCCGGGTGGAGTATTTAAATTTGATAGCTTCTACAAGCAATTTGCTGTGGATGGAGGTATTGGTTTGCGTTTCGACTTTAATTTCTTTTTATTCAGAATTGACTTTGCGCTCCCATTCCGCGATCCTGCTTATCCATCGGATGAAAGATGGAGAATGCAATATCTGAAATTCAATGACTTTATAGCCAATTTTGGTATTGGATATCCATTTTAAACCCGGATTATGTAATGGAACTTCGTCATGAGAGCTACAATTACAATAAAATATAAGGTTTTGAAATGAAAGCATAGCACCGCTATGGTGAGACTTCAAAATCTAACGGAGTGGTATATTTTGCAATAATTGTAGCTTGTAATAGATTTACTATTGCATATTCCGGGTTAAACCCACACATATTCATACTTTCGCTGCATGACAAATGATGTTGTATACAAACAGATCCTAAAATACTTCTCACACCAACCTACCGGCGATCAAAATACAGCTATCAAACATTTGAGTGCCTTTGATCAAAGTAAAAAGAAAAACCCGGTTTACATTTTGAAAGGATTTGCAGGAACGGGTAAAACCAGTTTGATGAGCGCTTATGTAAACATGCTGGCAGCCAATAAAAAGAAATTCGTTCTGTTAGCGCCAACAGGAAGGGCTGCAAAGGTTTTGTCAAAATATACCGGGAATAAAGCACACACCATACACCGCTATATTTACCATATAACAACCTCAAGTGAAGGATACTATAAGATCTTACTTTCACACAACCGATTGAAGGATACCGTATTCATTATCGATGAAGCTTCGATGATTTCTGATAACAGCAAGCAAACGGGAGAACTATTCGGGAACAGAAACCTTTTTGAAGATTTGATTTCCTACGTTTTCTCACGTGATAATAATAAAATGATTTTAGTGGGAGATACCGCCCAGCTGCCACCTGTTGGTTTGAATATCAGTCCCGCATTAGACATAAAATATATTAAAAGTGCATTTAATGTAATTGCTTTTGAATATGAAATGAAAGAGGTTATGCGTCAGGCGATTGATTCAGGAATCCTGACATCTGCTACAAGCCTTAGAAAAAAAATCAGTGATGATAAGCCTGTTTCAATTTTATTCTCAAAATCTGATTTCAAGTCAGATATCGGTGTAATTGAAGATGGTAGCACATTTGAAGAATTATTACAAGATTCATTTACAAATCAGGACATCGAAAATGGAATTATAGTTTGCAGAACAAATAAACGTGCTAATTTATTTAACCGGCAAATCAGAAACAGTATCTTATTCAGAGAATCTGAAATTGAGGGTGGTGACGTGCTAATGGTTGTTAAGAATGATTATTATTGGTTAGATAAAGATTCTAAAGCCGGGTTTATTGCAAATGGCGATATTTTGGAAGTAATCAGGATAATCAAAACTGAAGAATTGTACGGATTTAAATTTGCAGATGCAGATGTAAGATTGGTTGACTATCCTGAAGAAAGGGAAATAAGCATCAAACTTCTTCTTTCTACAATTGACAGTGAAGGTCCCGGTCTCTCTAATACGGACAGAAATATCCTTTTTAAAAATATCGAAGAGGATTATATGGATATTACGGAACGCAGAAAACGCATAAATAAGATAATGATAAGTCCATGGTACAATGCCTTACATATTAAGTTCGCTTACGCCATGACCTGTCACAAAACACAAGGTGGGCAGTGGTCCCAGGTATTTGTAGATCAGGGGTATTTGACTGATGAGATGCTCAATAAAGAATACCTGCGGTGGCTATATACAGCCGTCACACGCTCAACAAGCAAATTATACCTTGTGAATTTTAACAAAGAATTTTTCGAGTAAATCTTGTATCTCCTTTGTCATAGTTAGTAAGAATAAGTAAATTGCATCAAATTTCTAAATTGGATATTATGAGATTCCTATTAATCGTGTTGACCATTAGCTTATCGTTAAACTATTTACACGCACAGCAGCCAAATTATAAAACTTATAGCAGTGTCATCAAATTAATTGCATTTCAAGGAAACGAGAATTATCAATGGGAAAATAAAGACAATACCGTTGTTCTGGATTACAAAAACGGTGATTTTATTGCCCGTTTAAAGAATAAGGATTTTTACAACCCTCTGCATCCGCAACCTGCAGATCCTGAACTTGAGGAAGAAGAACGTGAATTTGTAATACAGGGAATATTTCCCATACGCGATATTATAAACCAGAAAGGTACTATTCAGAAGTATAATGTTGAACTTCAATTTATATGCGATGACCTATGGTTAAATGAAACCATAAATTTTGAAATGACCATCACGCGTCCGGGTACTTCTTCTCAGAATTACAGGATTTTCTCACTTCGCGGCATTCTTTATAATGACCAATTAAACCTTCCTTATTTTGAGGGATTTAATAATGAAATTGAAATGTATATCAATTTCAATGGATTTTTTGAAGGAAATTAAAATTGGATAAATTTAGCTGGTAATTGATACAATAGCAAAAGCGGCTAGTCCTTCATTATTGCCAATATATCCCATATGCTCAGTTGTGGTTGCTTTAACCGAAACATCATCTATTTCCATATCTAAAATTGAAGCAATTACTGATTTCATTTCGGAAATGTGATCTTTAATTTTAGGTTCCTGGAGTACGACAGTCGTATCAACATTATTTATCTGAAATCCCTTTTCCCGTAGTTTGTTATAAACCTCCTTTAAAAATAATTTACTGTCAGCATTTTTAAATTTCTGATCTGTATCAGGGAAATGGGTTCCTATATCACCTAAACCTGCAGCACCGAGCAAGGCATCTGCTAACGCATGTAATAAAACATCAGCGTCTGAATGCCCTAATGCACCTTTATGATAATTGATGGAAACACCGCCGATGAAAAAGTCTCTTCCGGGAACCAGCTGATGAACATCGTAGCCGAAGCCAACTCTGAACTTGTTCACCTTTGAAAGAATTAATTTTTATTTAAGTTGTCGAAATTAAACAACAACGAAAACCGCAATGTGTTTTGTAGCGGATGTTGCTGTGCATTTCCCATTGTAGGTATTAAATAGGAGAAATCCAGACCGAATACATTATACCTCAATCCAACACCCAATGTTGCGTATTGTCTTCCTCCTTTAGAGGCATGCTCCCAAAAATAACCACCTCTTACGGAGAAAATCTCATTATACCAGTACTCAACACCACCTGCATAATAAAATTCTCTTAGCTCTTCAGAAAAGCCACCCGGTGCATCATACCACGACTGTATCATTCCTCTGATAGGAGGAACGTCGGGATCCATTCCTGCTTCGATTTCAAATTTATCAGTACCCGGTATCGGAATTGGATTGCCTAAAGTATCCGTTTTATAAATTGGAGGGGTAGGTACTTGTAATTTGTTTATATCAATATAAAACCCAAGTGAGTTATAATCATCCAGATGAAGCGTTAAACGAGGCCCAATCCTGAAGTTTGTCGGAATAAAGTCTCTTTCGATATTACTTCTTGTATAGGATATTTTATTACCAATATTGTTAATATTCATACCCCACGCAAAAGTCGCATCCATACTTTTAAACCAATCCACATCTTTTTCCCAGTACAATGCAATATCTGCAGCTACCGAAATACCCGGTTTTGTTTCCACTCCCTGCACAGTTTGTCCCTGTGTTAAATCAGAGTAAATAAAACGACCGGCAACTGCTAATGAAAAATTATCAGAAAGTTTTCTTGAGTAAGTACCGTCAACAGCAAATTCATTGGGCTTAAAAGTCCCAAGATTTGTTCCCTGGTCATCAGTAAATGTTATTTCACCCAACGAAAAATAGCGCAATGTAAATGCAATTGCCTGCATATCTCCAAGTTTTGTATAATATGAGACATAGGCCATATTGATATCATTAACCAGGTTTCTTAACCAGGGAGTATATGAAATTGAGAAGCCCATCTTTTCCTGAATAAAAGCATATTTAGCAGGGTTATGGTGCATCGAGTTTGCATCAGGCGATGTTGCAACACCTCCATCTCCCATACCTCCAGCCCTGGCATCAGGACCGATGGTTAAAAATGGTACAGCTGTATTCAAAGTATTAATCGGGATCCCACCTTTTGTTACATTGTATTGCGCAAATGAACTATATATCAATAGTGTTAATCCAATAGTAAAGAGTGTTCTTAGTTTCATATTTTATCTTCTGATTTAAAAAAGGTTTGCAAACCTAACGAATTATTTTATGTATTAGTATATTGTATTTTATGTTAAACTGGCTTTAATTTATTTTAATGAATTTTTGTCTTTGTAATGCTGAACTTCCGTATTGATCGGTAACAATTATATGGTACATATAAACACCGGGAGTAATTCTATTTCCATTATTATCTCTGCCGTTCCATTCAATTGGTATTATCCTGAATCCAAATGTTTTTACCTTTTCATTTATTGAAGTTATAAATCGTCCGTTTATATCATATATATTTATTTCAACTTCCAACCAGGCATTACTCTTATTATGTATAAAATCAAACTTTGTTGTTCCGGTAAAAGGATTTGGATAATTCAGCACACCTGATAATTCAATATCAGCGTTTTCATCAACATAAAAGTCAATTGTTACTTCAGACGAATTATTATGCAAATCCCAGGCTTTTAAACTGAGTGTATGTAATCCGGGTTCTAATCTCTCTAACTGATATGCAATAGAGCCACTTTGATATGAATCCGTACTTATATTAAAATACTCATTCATTATCATTGAATTGGCATAATCATTATCAATAACTACAACTATATCTCGTCCCAGGCTAAATCCAGTGTAACTAATTCCTTGTTCATCTGAAATTTCTGCCAACATGAGCGGATTTTTTGATGTGGCATCACCGGATACAAATGTTTTATCTTCCAGGTATAAGTTTATTAGCGGACCGATATCATTTATATCTGCACTTTCATCGTAACCCCCAAAATATAATTTTTCGTAAGCACCCCAGGCATCAATCATATTTATTGTATCGAGGGCATAATAACTTATTGTTCCAAAACCGTAATTGTAGGATATATCTTTTGGCACCAAAAATGTAAATTCGAAATAACCATTATTTACACTTATCTTTCCGTCAAATAATAATCTGTCAATTAGTTGAAATTCCTCAGGATAGCTGCCATTATCATTACCTAATGTTGAATAATTAGTAGGCTTATCGAACACTTTAGGATAAATAAATCCTGTAAAACTATCGATCAAGCTGCCATTGCTATATATGATTTTTCCCTGAACCGTAACCTCCTGAAGCGCCCTTACTGTATCTGCATCATTTGTAACAGGTTTTGAGTTAATCAATGTTGTTTGCACTTCATATTTTGGATAGGCAAGTCTTAATGCGGGATCGCCAAGCAAAACAAAGTTCAGGTAATTTTGATCGGAAGGAATTTTTGACAACCTTACAAGATCACCTAATCTAGGGAGTTCACCATTTACCCTTTTTAATAGGTTCTCATATATACGTCTGTTAACAACAATATTTGCATGTGCATACGCCAATCGTGTGGTTGTTAATAAGGCTATACCACCGCCATTTTCATTCAGGAAAACATATTCACCAGCCGATGTAAACTCAGGGTCATCAAAACGCGAAAACTCACAGGTAGCAGTTATGAATAAGGGAAGGTTGTTAAAATTAGTAAAACCATGGATCATTGGTAAATCTAAGATCATTTCTTCAGACCACCCAATCAATCCGCCATGACCGGTATAATTTAATATAAGAGTACCGTTTTCAACTTGTTTATTAATAAGCGTATTAACTTCGGGGAATCGCTTACCTCCTGGTACTGCAATCTTTGCAAACGCATCGGAAAAAATCTTATTTATTCTTATACCCGGATGTAAAGTATCAGCAATATTTATTAGTTGTTTAGCCTGATGAAGATGTAGATTATTATCTCCGTCATCAGCTATAAAACAAAATTGATTACGCCAGTCGCGCATTACTTCGAAATTTCTACTCACGTATTGTTCAATTTTATCAACGGATGTTTCAGCTTCTTCCAGTGTAGCTACAGGGAATCTGCCAATTCCAATATCAAGCTCCCCTGAACTGTTTCCTCCTTCATCTTCATCAAGTAAACCAAAGAAATCATCTGTAGCAAATGAGCCGGTAAGTCTCAGTGATTCTTCAGATTCATAGGTAGGTACAAAATTTGTGTTTTCATGAATACGATGTTTGTAATCAAAGGAGGCATCACCAAATAATAATAAGTAACCACTTTTATAATCATCACTAAACGACCCTCGTTCATACAGCATTCGCATAAAATCTCTTATTGCCGAAATATCCTGAGAACCAGAAGAAAACTCATTGTAAATCTGATCAGGTGTTACAATCAAAACATTCATCCCGTCCACTGATTCATGTATACCTGCTAAACGATTTGCCTGATCTAAAAATGAGGGATGGCTGATTATAATCATATCAGCACTGGAAATGTTATGAAGGTTTTGATTCTCCACCATTTCATAAGAAACCGGTGCGTAAAACGTCTCCAGTCCAGTAATAATAAACTCTCTTAATGAATCTGTCGGTACAACATAATATATTTGATCAATATCCTGAATATAATCAATAATTAACGGGTTATGATGATCTGTTATATCCCAAATTATAACATCGCTATTTGCATCTTTAATATTAAACCTGGTTACATTACCCGCCGCTGCAGAATGCGGATCACGAAAATTCATTTGCCCACCGTCATATTTTAAGTCTCTTTCAACGTTTAACTCTATATAGCTTAACCATGCTCTCGCAGTAACATCACCGGTTAAAAACTTAACTCTAATGTCAATTTGATCATCTTCTGTAAAAAAAGTGATGGCTTTTGAAGATCTTCTGGCATAAATACCTCCGCTGCTGCTTACCTTTAATAATAAGGTCGAATCTATAACAAGGGTTTCATTCGCATATACCTGGTAATACGCATTTGTAAGTGATCTACCAATAATCTCAAAATTAAGGTATACAGGGGATTCGTCAAATTTATTTGGAAAGTGAAAAGAAAAAGTGCGTTCCAAAGTGTCACCTGAAAATCTTTCGCCAAACCACTCTTTTCCTGAATATATTAAGTTTTCCAGGTCTTTATCATGCACATCGTAATCCGAAAATTCATCAACTGTATAAGTTGGTTGTGGGCCTGAGCCCGGAACCTCCGCTATTCTTTTTCCGGTTCCTTCTGTTGTAGTTAAAAAATAATAGGTAGTATCAGTATATAAATTATTCTTATGATCGAAGCGGGAACTAAAGGCGTTATACTTCCAATTTACAGCTGATTTAGTACTAAACAGAATATAATCGCTTTCATCAAATCGGCTGTCATCTTCTCCTGTTATCATAATTGCATCTTCGGTTAAATCATCAGGACGGCTAACCGAATTTAACTCATTCAACATGCCATCATAAGTTCCATATATTCCAATTTTTGAAAGATCCAAACCTGACGGATCAATACCCATCGATTGTAAATCGCTGTATGTTATCTTATGAATCCCTGACTGTACGATTCCAATTTTATACCAATCTCCTGAGCTTAAAACCGAATTATCAGTATAAAATATCTCTCGGCTTTTAATACTTTCCCTTTCTTCTACCGGAACAAAATCAATTGATATTTCAAACTTCTGAACAATCTGTATTTTTTCCTCCTGCTGAATTCTCATCATCGGAACGACATAGATTTTAGCCATAAGGCCATCATATTCAACATGCCAAATCATTTCTCCTTTCAATAAATCCGAGTCAGTCAGGCTAACTGATTCGTTAACGGTAAGTGTATCAGTGGAAATTACTTTAAAGTCAAGTTCACATCCAAAATATTCTGCCGGCAAGCTAACATTTGTTGTGTAAACAGGCAAAGCACCAAACCTATACTTATGAATACTATTGTCGAAAGAAATCGTTTTTACTTCGAGGCCTTTAACTGTACTTTGAGTAGAAATACCATTCCAATTGATCTGGACAGGAATTTCAACTTGTCCGTATTGGAACAAGGGAAGTAAAAGCAATAATATTATATAATATAGATTCTTCATTTTTTCGAACGGCAAAAATACACTGTTTTGTAATATCCAAAGTTATCGCAGGAATATCAGTTTTGAAGTGTCCTGCCCTGTAGTGCCATCTTGCTTGCTAACTATCGCACGATAGATATAAAATCCTTTTGCTATCTTACTGCCGTTATCATTTAAACCGTTCCAATTAATCGGTGTTGATTTATAACCCTCAGGATTTATTCTGGTTTCTATGGTCTTGATAATTCTTCCATCCAATGAAAATATCTGGATTTTTACATCGAGGTCTTGCCCAGACTGATTATGGTCAAAAACGAAGTTAGTTTCCGAGATAAACGGATTAGGATAATTGAGAAGATTTTCTACTATGAGTTCGCTATACGACATAACAACAAATTCGAGATATGCTGTTGACGAATTATTATAAATGTCCCAAACCCTTAAACTTAAAATATGAGGGCCGTCTTCCAGATTACTGAACGGATAATTAACAACACCACTTTGGTAGCTGTCAACATCAGCTTCATAATAATCATTAAGTATATAGCTCTTATTAGGATCATCATCAATCTTTGCTACAATATCATGACCAATTCCATTTCCGGTTGTGTTTATTCCACTTTCATCAAATACAAATGCAAGCAAATCCGGATTCTGATCAGTAATATCACCTGGTACAAATGTTGTATCATTCATATACAAAGTTATATCAGGCCCCTGATTGTCCTCTTCGGCATCTTCATTAAATCCTCCAATAATTATATTTTCATAATATCCACTACCATCCTCGGAGTTATTTCGTAAATAATAACTTATTCTTCCAATTCCATAATTATATGAAATGTCTCTTGGCATAATGAATTCAAACATGAAAGCACCATTAGTTATACTTGCCTGGCCATTAAATAAGACGCTTCTTCTCACAAAAAAGTTTATTGGACTACTTTCATCTCCATAGGTTAGAATTTCAGAAAATTTATCATAAACCGTAGGAAAAACTACCCCATTAAAGTCGGTAAGCTGATTACCTGACTGATCTGTTACAATCCCCTCAACAGTTACTTTTGATAAAGCATTTAATGTATCAGGAACCTCTTCTACAACTGCATGTGAGTTAATTTTAACAGTTTCTGCAATATGTTCGGTATAAGCAAGCTGAAGTGCCGGGTCTCCAATAAGTATGAATTTACTATCATTATTGCCCCCAAGCACTTTTGAATTCATTATAACATCACCGAAACAAGGATAATCTCCGTTAATTTTTTCGAAAAGATTATTCTTATAAATCGCCATATTTAATGCCAGGTTAGAACTTGCAAAAGTAGCCCTTGTTGTAGATAACAGACTGATAGCTCCTCCTTTTTCATTCAGGAATACAAACTCTCCGGCCGAAACACGTGTCGGATCATCATAACGTGTGAATTCACATGTTGCAGTAATGAACAGCGGTAATTTATCATAATTAGTCCATGAGTTTATATCAGCAATTAGCATAAACTTTTCATGTCCTAACCCACTTTCGCCACCATGCCCCGAATAATTAAATATGAGTGTTCCTTTTTCAATTTTATCATTAATTGCTTTGTTCATATCAGGTGATGCCTGTCCACCGGGGGTTGCTATTTGCTTATAAGCATCCAGGTATAACTTATCAATATTATAAACCGGGTAATGCTGATAGAGGTAATCTGATAATTCTTCGGCATGTCTTAAGTGTGTGTTATTATCTCCATCATCTGCTACAAATGTTATCATATTTCTCCAGGACTTCATTACCTCAACTGTATTGGTAGCATAACGAATTGACTTGTCAATAGCCATTGTTGCCTCGTCAATATTACCAACCACAAAACGACCTATTCCTATGTCAACGCGGCTTGAAGAACTTCCGCCCTCACCATCGTCAAGGTAACCAAAATAATCATCACTTGCTATGGAATTAACGATATTCATTGATTCTACAGATTCCCAGCAGGGGATAAAATTGGTATTATCCGGCAGCCGGTCTTTATAATCAAAAGAAGCATCTCCAAACAGAAGTAAATACCTGATCTCCTGCCCGGGATCACTTTTGTCGTAAAGCATTTTCACAAAATCACGAATTGCGGTGATATCCTGAGAACCAGATGAAAATTCGTTGTAAATAATTTTAGGTGTTACAACATAGGAATTCATATTGTCTTTAGTCCTGTGAAATTCAGCTATCTTTTTTGCTTGCTCAAGAAAATCACCATGTGTAATGATCAGATACTCTAAATTTTTTAAGGCATGCAAATTCTGATTTTCGGCTTTTTCAACAAAGGCTGTTTTATACAAATCATTTCCATCGTAAAAAGCAATGTATTCAGTTAATGTATCCGCTGTTGCTTTAAATTCCATTGTTCCCGATGATAATTGGGTATTTACTTTCTTAGCTTCTACCGGTATTGTAATATCCCATATAATGAGCTCTGTATTTGAATTTCTAACACGATAGCGTGCTATATGAGCATCAGGATTTGTTATTGGTGTCCTGAACATCATTTGGTTGCCCGACATCATTAAGTTCCTTTTAACATTTAAATCGATAAAGTCGAGGTAACCAATTGATGTATTTGAACTTCTGTTATATACTGTTTTTACAACCAACTGATCATTATCAGGAGTGAAGTTGAAATTAGTGCTGCGTACTTTTCCTAACTGATAAGGATCAGTTGAAGATACAACACCCATTGTCAATGTTTTCTCCAGTTGGTTATTAATATATAAGCCAAACGAGTTTGATGAGAATGCCCTTGAAGCAAAAGAACAATTCATGTAAGCTGATTCGACATCCTTTATAACATTTGGAAAATCAAAAACAAATTCTTTTGAAACATTAAAATCATATACTTCTCCAAACCAGGTACGTCCTGTATTAAATAAATTTCGTTCATCAATTTCATGGTGCGCATAATCAACAAATTCATTAACTACTATGTCATGACTTCCCTGCGGCGGATCCATTCCCTGAATTCGTTTTGCATTTTCTTTTAAAGCTGTTATAAAATAGTATGAATAGTCATCGTAATAATTTGTTTGGAAGTTAAAATTACTAGAAGTGGGATTATAATTCCACACCACAGGCCCTTCACCATAAAACAAAATATAATCATTTGGATCAAATTTTCCATCCCCTTCGCCAATTACCATAATTGGATTTTGAATTAAATCATCATACCTGAATGCATTATTAACTTCCGGTAAAATACCACCGCCATTACCAAAAACTGCAATTTTTCTTGGGTTTGCAGAAACATCGAATCCCATTTCCTGCAATTCCTGATAGCTTATCTTATAAATGCCACTTTTATCAATTTTTACTTTAAACCAATCTCCCTCTGCCAATACGGAATTAATCCTGTTCCTTGAATCGACCATGTCTCTTTCAGGTAAATCTTCAACATTGATGACTATATCAAAAGAAACCAGTTTTTCAAAAGCTAACTGTTCTTCATTCCATCTAACAGGCTTTATTCTAACCTGAACATAGGGCTGCTTTCTGAATAGAACAAGTTCAGATTCAGAAGAAACAGCTATCTCATTCTTTGGCATATCCTTTAAAAGCAACTGCTCTTCAGCCGTAAGTGGCAAATACCTGCCATTTTCAATAATACAACTCACATTGGCGTTGTCAGTATGTACAGGGTAATTTTTAACGAAAGTGGGAACTACATCAAGATAAGAAGGATAAAAAGCCCCTTCAAAAACCAATCGATTAATTCTAATTCCTCCATCAACGGTCAATTCCTGAGTTCCTTTCCATTTAATTTCCTCCTTGAATTGATATGGAAATGCATTTACTACTGTAATAATGCAAAAAAATATAATGGATAAAATGGACACTCGGAGACTCTGCATATTAAATCAAATATCAGTCAAAAATAAATGCTCTGTAATAAATTGGTATTTGTTATCACTTCAAATAACGCACTTTCATTTGATTTATTTTATCAATTGGTTTTAGAAGGAATTCATTAATTTTGAGCACCCTCAATCATTAAAGATTAAAATATTGTAATTTTACGCGTTTGAAAATTGATGTTTGATTAATATGCTGCTGAGTAAACCGTTTCGACTTATATTTTTAATTGGTTTATTACTGATTGCCTTTACCAGCAAGGCACAGGATCCTCAATTTTCACAATTTTATGCTAATCCTTTATATCTAAATCCTGCATTAGCAGGAGCTACAGAATGCGCCAGGGTAAATTTGAATTATCGTAATCAATGGCCATCATTAACTAAAGCTTTTATTACCTATAGTGTTAGCTACGACCAGAGTATAAATTCAATTAACAGTGGTTTTGGTGTGTTATTAATTAACGACCGACAAGGTGACGGTGCTCTTAATACAACTTCAATCGGATTATTTTATTCATACAATCTTCGAATAACTGATGGTTTTTTTATCCGCTTTGGAGTTGAAGGAGAGTATTATCAGGAACGACTGGACTGGGACAAACTTGTTTTTGCAGATCAGATAAACCCGGTAACCGGATCAATAAGCCCTATAACAAACGAGACTCCACCCGAAAGATCAAGTATTTCCGTTATTGATTTCTCAGCAGGTATGGTTATGAGGTATTACGATCAGTTTTTTGTTGGCTTTGCTGCAGATCATCTGACGCAACCAAATATTTCATTTTATGATAACGTAGATAATAAATTATCTTTAAGATATACTGTTCATGGTGGTGTTTCAATTAATCTAAGCCGTGGCATGTTAGGTAGTGCAGAGGAAAAAGATTATATTTTACAACCACACATTCTTTATATGCGTCAGGAAAATTTTCAGCAACTTAATGCCGGTTTATATTTTAGCAGAAGACCAATCATATTAGGAGCCTGGTTTCGTCATAATTTCCAAAATCCTGATGCGGTTATTTTATTAGCTGGATTTTCATTTAAAAATATTAATTTTGGCTACAGTTACGATATGGGTGTTTCAAGAATTGGAGGAGAAGCTTTAGGTGCCCATGAAATTTCATTTGCATGGAAATTTTGCATCTACGACGACAAAAAAAGAAAGATAAAGGCAATAAAAACACCATTATTTTAGTTATTACAAAGCAGAAAAACACAAACACATTCAAAGATGTTTAAAATCAGCAAGTTATCTATAGTATTATTAAGTGCATTTGCATTTATTGTATTCAGTTCTTCTTGTACAAGTAATAAAAGATCCAGATCAACCGGATGGGAATATAACAACCCAGCCAATGGAGGGTTTGAAGTATCTGAATACGCAGAACAAGTCACTGGTCCAGGTTTAATCCTTATCGAGGGTGGTACATTTACAATGGGAGCAACAGCAGAATCGCCATTTAACGATTGGGACAATATGCCCAGAAAAATTACGATCAGCAGTTTCTATATGGACCAAACTGAAATTAGCAACATTGATTATCGTGAATACATTTACTGGCTGAACCGTGTTTATGGAGAGAGCTATCCTTCGGTAATACAAAAGGCTTTACCTGATACACTTGTATGGCGTAACAGGCTATCCTACAATGAGCCGCTGGTTCAAAGCTACTTCCGCCATCCATCATATAACTATTATCCTGTAGTTGGTGTTTCATGGGTACAGGCATCTGATTATGCTTCTTGGAGGACAGACAGAGTTAATGAAAATATACTGATTGAAACAGGTATTCTGGATTTCGATCCTGATCAAAAAGATGAAAACAACTTTAATACGGAAGCCTATTTGGCCGGACAATACGAAGGTTTGGTAAATGAAGGCATGGCGGATCTTGATCCTAGCGGAACAGGTATTAGAAATGTTCGTTTTGAAGATGGAATACTATTACCAAAGTATAGATTGCCTACCGAAGCTGAATGGGAATATGCAGCGCTTGGATTAGTTGGAAATACTTTATATAATCGTGTTGTCGAAAGGAAACAGTTTCCGTGGAATGGTGATGGTATAAGAACCGACGAATCAAAATATTACGGCAGTTTTGTTACCAACTTTAAACGCGGAAGCGGTGATTATATGGGTGTTGCGGGTAATCTGAATGACGGTGCTGCCTTACCTGCTCCGGTAGGTTCATATTGGCCTAACGATTACGGCCTATACAATATGGGAGGTAATGTAAGCGAATGGGTACTGGATGTATATCGTTCGACTTCGCATGAAATAGTTTCTGATTATAATCCATTCAGAGGTAATGTCTTTGAAAACGTACTAAAAGATGTAGATGGTGGTGTTGCAGAAAAAGACAGCTTGGGAAGAATTCAACATGTTGAAATAACTCCTGAAGAAGCTGCAACACGTAAGAATTATAGAAAAGCCGATAATATTAACTACCGTGACGGTGATTATGAATCTACAATTCAAGCCGATTGGCTTGGTAATTATGACGATATAGATGCAACAGATCAAATGTATGAGTATGGTGTAACATCATTAATTTCAGACGAATCACGTGTCGTTAAAGGAGGCTCATGGAATGACGGAATATTTTATCTGAGTCCGGGCTCAAGAAGATATCTGAGTGAAGATGAATCTTCTGCTACTATTGGTTTCCGCTGTGCGATGATTCGTGTTGGAAGCCCGGTTGCAGGAAGAAGATAAAAAAAGAACAATATTTCTTAAATTTACCCCATTCAATTGAATGGGGTTTTTTATTTCATATGCAACATTTGCTTGAATTATATAATTATTTTCTAAGCACCGGAAAGGTCTCAACAGATACAAGAAATGATGTTTCCGAGTCAGTATTTTTTGCTCTATCCGGGGCAAACTTCAACGGAAATGAATACGCAAAATATGCTCTTGATAATGGTGCAATACTGGCTGTGATCGATCAAAAAGAACATGACCTGGGCGATGGATATTTTTTGGTTAAGGATTCGCTTAAAACATTACAGGAATTGGCCGGACTGCACAGGTCAAAGATGAAGTGTCAGGTAATAGGCATTACAGGATCAAACGGAAAGACTACAACTAAAGAGCTGATTGCAAGTGTACTTTCCACAGAAAGAAAGATTAACTTCACAAAAGGAAACCTGAATAATCATATTGGTGTTCCGCTTACAATCTTAAGTATTGAATCTGATACAGAAATAGCAATAGTTGAAATGGGTGCAAACCATAAAGGTGAAATAGCTCTTCTTTGTGATATTGCCCAACCTGAATTTGGTATAATTACTAACATTGGCAAAGCACACCTTGAAGGCTTTGGTTCATTTGATGGCGTAATAGAAGCTAAAAGTGAACTTTATGATTTCCTTAAATCCAGTAATGGAACAGTCTTTGTAAACCAGAACGATTCGCTATTAATGGATTTGTCAAAAAAAATAAAACGTACTACCTATGGTTCAAATTCAAAATTATTCAAAGCTGAAATAAAAAAATCTAAACCATTCCTTAACATAAACTGGGAATATAAAAACCATAATTACTTGTGCAGGACCAAATTGTTTGGCCAATATAATGCTGATAATATTAACGCTGCAATAGCAACAGGCCTTTATTTTGGCATTTCTCCTGGAAATATAAATACCGCGATCGCCAACTATCAACCTGATAATAATCGTTCCCAGCTTCTTAAAACAGAAATAAATCTGCTTATTTTGGATGCTTATAATGCCAATCCTGTAAGCATGTCAAAGGCAATTGAAAATTTTATTGACTATCAACCGAACAACCCCTGGCTCATACTGGGTGATATGTTTGAATTAGGAGAAACATCTCTTGAAGAACATGAAAAGATCATCGACATTCTTAAAGAAAGTCCTTTTAAAAATGTTCTGTTAGTTGGAAAGGATTTTTTCCGAATACGTTCAAACAACAGTTTTGTATCATTCTCAAATTTGAAAGATGCTGATAAATACATCGCTAAACATCCTATCAAAAATGCCGAAATATTGGTGAAAGGATCCAGAGGAATTGAACTGGAAAAATTATTAAAGTACCTTTAAGCATGGAAACATATTCTGCTCTCGGAATCATGTCAGGAAGTTCTCTTGATGGAGTAGATCTGGCTTTATGTGAATTTACCAGAAATAATAACATTTGGTCATTTAAGATAATTAAAGCAATTACTTATCCCTATCCTGAGGAATGGAGAATAAAACTCCTTTCGTTGCATAAGAAGAAAAATGAAGAAATATTGGTAACTGACCTGCATTATGGTCAATTTCTCGGAGAATTGGTTAATGATTTTCTGGAACGTACATCTATAAAACCTGATTTAATAGCTTCACATGGACATACGATTTTTCATGAACCCGAAAACAGATACACACTGCAAATCGGTTATGGACAAACCATTGCTGATACCACAGGCATATTAACCATAAACGACTTCCGGTCGAAAGATATTGAACTGGGAGGGCAGGGAGCACCATTGGTACCCATTGGAGATGAATTACTTTTTTATGAGTATGATTTCTGCCTAAACATTGGTGGTATTGCCAATATTTCATATACAACAAATGGTAAACGATTGGCTTTCGATATCTGCCCTGCTAACCAGCTGCTCAACTTTTTAAGTTTGCAATTGGGTTCACCCTATGACAAAAACGGTGCTTTCGCTCAACTGGGTAAGTTGAATAAGGAACTTTTCGACTTGCTGAATGCAGATCCCTATTATTTAAAAACGATCCCAAAATCATTAAGCAATCAATATGTAAATGATTCATTCATTAATAAAATTGAAACAATAGAATCATCTATAGAAGATAAACTATATACTGTGGTAAAACATATCGCCTTTCAGCTTAACCAATCTATTTCACAATTCCTTCCGGGGAAGTTATTAATAACAGGAGGAGGTGCACATAATGGTTTTTTAGTAAAGGCAACAAATCTTGAAACCAAACATGAGCTTGTAATTCCAAAACCTGAAATTATAGATTTTAAAGAAGCTGTTATTTTTGCTTTGATGGGTGTACTAAGGAATCTGAATGAGAATAATTGTCTGGCAACTGCTACAGGCGCATCGCAAGATTGCAGTTCCGGGCTTATTTATTATCCATAAAAAACCCCGGCTGAATAACCGGGGTCAATCATCTTTAACTATAATTTCTTATCCGAAAAATTGGATTTGAAGAATGTAAACTCCGGCTCCTGCAAGATAACCGATAAGCGCTAGAATACTAATCTTTTTCATATACCAGATAAAATCAATCTTTTCCAATCCCATGGCTGCAACACCTGCTGCCGAACCAATAATTAGCATGCTACCACCGGTTCCGGCACAATATGCCAAGAACTCCCAAAAATGACCGTCCACTACAAAGCTGGCCAGGTAAGGATCCATCGCCACATTCTCGGCATCCATGATAGGATACATCCCCATAGCTCCAGCAACAAGTGGCACGTTATCAACAACGGCAGAAAGCGCACCGATGATAAGGTTAATCGCATAAATATTATGTAATTTTTCATCAAGGTATTTTGATAGAACATCTAAATGCCCGGCAGATTGTAAAGCAGCAACGGCTAATAAAATTCCCATGAAGAAAAATATAGTGGCCATATCTACCTTACGTAAAATACTAATAACACTCAGTTTTCTTTTATCTTCAATCGGCTTATTCCTATGTATTACTTCAGTAGTTGCCCAGATAACTCCCAGGCCGAAAAGCATGCCCACAAAAGGTGGCATGTGTGTAACTGTCTTAAATACTGGAACAAACAACAATGCTCCTACGCCCATGATTAAAAGTAATTTTCGTTCAAAAGGTGAGGTAAACTCGTACTTTTCTCCATTTTCGAGAACCGGGCGTTTCACTTCTCCTTTCATAGTAAAACTTACGATAATCAATGGAACAACCATTGTAACTAAACTTGGAAGAAACAATTGAGTGATAATATTAACCGTAGTCACTTGTCCGCCGATCCATAACATAATAGTTGTAACATCTCCAATTGGAGACCATGCACCACCTGCATTGGCTGCCAAAACAACCATACTGGCAAAAAACCAACGATCTTTTTTGTCATCAATCAATTTACGAAGCAATGCTACAAGTACAATAGTTGTTGTAAGATTATCCAGCGTAGCTGACATGAAAAAAGTAAGTACGCTTAATATCCACAATAATTTTACTTTGTTGGTGGTTTTAATTTTATCGGTAATAAGCTTAAACCCCTGGTGTTGATCAACTGTTTCAACAATGGTCATTGCACCGGCAAGGAAAAACAGTATTTGTGCAATATCTACCAAGTGGTGGTTCAAATCATGCTGTACAAAGTGGATAACACTGTAGCTTAATTCAGCCTGATTCTCCCAAAGTTTATCAAACCGGGCTCCATCAACAGCAGGGTATATAAATTCTATAATATCATGGCTTACACCTTTCACTGCCTGCCATGCCGGACTTAAATCCAGTGCCAGAATATCGGCTGAATTTAAAGCATATAATCCCCATAGGATTGTACCTGTTAACAATGCTGATGCAGCTTTGTCTACTTTCATAGGATGCTCAAGGGCAATCATTGTATACCCAAGAATGAAGATAACTAACATTAAAATAAAAATAAACATAGGACTTTAAAGTTTGTTGGTTTATACAGGGCGCAAAAATAGACAAAGAAATTGAAGAATATTTTAAATGTATTTAAATAATTCAATATGTTATGAATTTAGATAAAATCTAAATTGACGGCTGTTATTATCTTGTGTTCAACTACATCTGTTTTTATTATTGCTTACAAAATATTTCAGTAAAAAAACAGTTTATACTATCAGTGTTACATATATTCTCTCTTATTTGAAGATCATTACTCCAGATTTTTTCAGTAATTAATTAACTCATTAAAATGACAACAGCGATTTTATTACAAATCCAGGAAGCTGCCAAAATGTTAACAGGCGCTCCTAATGAAAATGAAATTACACTTCCCATATTAGAACTGGTTATCAAAGGCGGATGGATTATGGGGATTATTGGAGTTTTATCCCTTATTGCCTTTTACATCTTTTTTGAAAGATATTTTATCATTGGCAGGGCTTCGAAGGAAGACAAAAATTTTATGAATAACATCCGTAATTACATAACCAATGGTAAATTAGAATCGGCAAAGGCATTATGTGTAACCAATAACTCTCCCATAGGCCGAATGATCGATAAAGGATTATCCCGGATTGGCAAACCTCTTAATGATATAAACACAGCTATCGAAAATGTAGGAAAACTCGAAATTGCCCGGCTTGAAAAAAATGTCGCCGGATTAGCAACGATAGCGGGAGCAGCTCCAATGCTTGGATTCCTTGGTACTGTCATTGGTATGATCCGTGCATTTTATGATATGTCGATGGCAGGTAATAATATCAATATTGAATTATTATCAAGGGGCATTTACCAGGCAATGATCACAACTGTTGGTGGTTTGGTAGTTGGCATTACTGCTTATATTTTCTATAATATCCTGGTAGCACGCATTCAGAAAGTTGTTTATAAATTAGAAATTAACGCAACTGAATTCATGGATATGCTTCACGAACCCGCAAAATAACTGACTATGGCCATACAAATGCGAAATAAAAGAGACACCCAGTTCAGCATGGCTTCCATGTCGGATCTTGTGTTTCTGTTATTGATATTCTTTATGCTGACTTCAACATTGGTTGCTCCTAATGCTATAAAACTATTACTACCGAGCAGCAAGAGCAAAACAATGTCAGCACAAACAGTAACTGTCTACATCAATAAGGAAAGAAATATTTATGTGGATGACAATAAAGTTGATCCCGCCAAACTTGAAAATGTACTTTTTAGCAAGATAAGTAACGAACAGGAGGCCTCTGTTGTATTAAGATCTGATAAAACCGCACCTGTCCAGGATATTGTCGTTGTAATTGATGCTGTTAATGAGATAAATAGAAAGAACGGAACTTCGCACAAAGTGATTTTGGCAACCAAACCTAGTAGATAAGGAAGAAGTTTGGAGATAGAAGAAAAATGGCTTTAAATATAAAAGAAATACTCAAAGATAAAGATCGCCGTCGTGGTATTGTCGGAACCACTTTTGTGCATCTGTTATTGATTGTTACATTGTTATTTCTGGCACTGAGAACACCCCTCCCACTACCCGGTGAAGAAGGCGTTGAAGTGAACCTTGGTTATGACGACGCTGGTTTTGGAGATATACAAACAGAGTCTCCTCCCCAGCAAACAGAAGTTCCACCTCCAATACCTCAGCAGGAAATTACAGAACCTGAACCAATTATTGAGGAGGAAGAAAAATATATAACTCAGGATATTGAAGAAACACCTGTAATAGAAGAAGAAAAAACTGAAGAAATTAAGGAAGAATCCGAGCCTGAACCGAAAGAAGTCATTGAAGAAATTCCTGAGAAACCGGAAGAAATTATTGAAGAGATAAAAGAAACCCCTATTGATTCTTCCCTGATTTATACGGAAAAAGTTGTTGAAGAAATAACACCTGAGCCCGATCCTGTTGTTAACGAAAGAGCTTTGTTCAAAGGAAGTTCAAAAAACACAAACGGCACCAACCAGGGAATTACTCAAGGTTCTGGTGATCAAGGGAAACCACACGGATTTGAAGACAGCAATAAATACGATGGACAAGGTGGATTGGGAGATGGCATTTCATACAGCCTTGGTGGCAGAGGTTCAAAATTTCTGGATAAACCTTCAGCCAATTTTAAAGAACAGGGTACTGTTAAAGTAGATATCTGGGTTGACAGAAATGGTAATGTAAAAAAAGCAGCTGTTAACAGGAAAGGAACCAATATTATTGAACCTGCGATGCACCAAATAGCCATTAAAGCTGCTATGAATTCCACTTTTGCCGAGGATCCCAATGCCCCCGAATTACAAAGAGGCAGTATCACCTATAATTTCATATTAATGAAATAGGTTAATATCTTTATTCATATTCTCTTTGACTATTGTACCTTATGTTGTTACTTTTGTTATATGGACTATAAAGAAACGCTGAAATGGCTTTTTAGTCAGTTGCCCATGTATCAGCGCATTGGCAAAGCAGCTTACAAGGCCGACCTTGAAACCACCATCCAATTATTGGATAAATTAGGTAACCCACAAGATCAATTCAAAGCTATTCATGTTGCCGGAACCAATGGAAAAGGGAGTGTATCACATATCCTGGCCTCCGTTTTACAGGAAGCATCTTATAAAACTGGACTCTACACTTCACCACACTTGAAAGACTTCAGGGAACGCATAAAAATAAATGGCATGATGATCCCTGAGGATAATGTTGTTGAGTTCGTGTCGAAGCACAAAGATATTTTTGAAGAGCTTAAGCCATCGTTCTTTGAAATGACGGTTACTATGGCATTTGACTATTTTGCCAGAGAGAATATAGAAATTGCAGTACTGGAAACGGGTATGGGCGGTCGATTAGACTCTACCAATGTAAGCACTCCGGTTGTATCAGTTATTACAAACATTGGTCACGACCATACACAATTTCTTGGTGATGATATTGAAAAAATAGCAGTTGAGAAAGCCGGGATCTTTAAAAAAGGGGTTCCTGTTGTGATAGGCGAAAAACAACATGGAGTTGCAGAAGTGTTTGAGAAAATTGCAGCAGATAAAAACACTACGATCGTTTATGCTGATGAGCATGTTGAACTGAAACCCATCCAGAGACGCGATAAATCAAAACAATATTATGATGTATGGTTTGATAATGAGCTGTATCTGGAAAATCTGGCATCTCCGCTTTTGGCAACCTACCAGATTAAAAATATAAAAACATCGATCCAGGTTATTGAGTTGCTCCGCAAAAACAAAACCATTCATATTGAACGAAAACACATTGCTGAAGGAATTGAGCATACTCTTGATAATACCAACCTGATGGGTAGATGGCAAATTTTAAGTACCAACCCCCTTACCATTTGCGATACAGGCCATAATCCTGAAGGCTTACAGGCTGTTCTTGACCAAATTAACCAAACCAAGTTCAAACACCTGCACTTTGTATTTGGTATGGTAAACGACAAATCCCCGGAAAGCATGTTGTTTCTTTTACCAAAAGATGCCACCTATTATTTCTGTAAACCCGATATACCAAGGGGTATGGATGCTGATGAACTCAAACATCACGGATTCAAAGCTGGTTTAAGGGGTGAATCCTATTCGTCAGTTACCGAAGCACTTAATTCGGCAGTGAATAATGCAGGAGTAAACGACCTGGTATTTATCGGTGGCAGCACCTTTGTAGTTGCAGAAGTTGTTTAAGAATTAGCTATGCAGATCAATATTTTCCAGTTTATACAACTCATTCTTCTCATCATCATTTTTGCCTACCTGCTTTACTATGTTTATACACTTCTTTTCGATAAGAATTATCAACCTAAAGCATGGAAAAAGGCCTTGAAAGAAGATGAAATATTAAAAGAACTGAAGTCGGCAGAAAATAAGTACCGCGACAAAGTTCGGTTTTTCAATTTCTGGTTCCAAGTGAATCGCTTAAAAAACATTTCCGGAGCTTATGCTGAACTGGGCGTTTATAAAGGTGATTCGGCTTACATTCTGCATTTAATGGACCCATCAAGGGAGTTCCATTTATTCGACACTTTTGAAGGGTTTACTGAAAAAGATCTAATAGTTGAAGAAGGCAAAGCAACCACCTACACCAAGCACAATTTTGCAGACACCTCTATTGAACAGGTTAAGGGAAAACTCCGTTCCGATAAATTCATTTTTCATAAGGGATATTTTCCTGAAACAACTGGTAAAGCAAAAGACATTCAATTTGCCTTGGTAAATATGGATGCTGACCTGTATAATCCTACGAAGACGGGATTAGAGTTCTTTTATCCAAGATTAGTGCCCGGCGGGGTGATTATAGTACATGATTACAATCCTGACTGGCCGGGTATCATGAAAGCGGTAAATGATTTTGCCACAACCATTGCAGAACCAATCGTCCCCCTATCCGACCAGGATAGCAGCGTGATGATTTTTAAAGCGAAATAAACTCTCGAAAAATTATGTGACACGCACAGAAATAACATGTTTCACCTTTACTTATGCTCTCCGTCAACATCATGCCTGTGCTCACCAAAATAAGCTTTTTCAAATGCTGTTAACGACTTTCTCATGTTTTCTACTTGCAGCAAGTCTGTGCTCTGTTTCGCCTTCATTGCATATACGATCAGCTGATGTAAAGTGGAAAGCTGAGTTATATATTTTTTGTAGCTTTCTCCATCTGCAGAATCGGCGAACTTCACTCTTTGCGTTAAGAAATATTGCTCTGCAATTTCTTGTATCAGATTAGCATGAAGCTCCTTGGTATTAACCCACCTTACCAGTTGGTTGTAATTAACAGTTTCAGCACTTTGGAAATCGGCGATCTGGTTCATGGCCTTTTCAATGGTTTGGATATGCTCTTTTATCAACTCCACGCGCAGCTCATCATTATAGATGCCACAGGGGACTTCGCAATGTGCCAACATTGATTTTGAAAATGCAAAGGATATCAGAAGCAGTGATAGGAATAAGAATGACTTTTTCATTTGAATAATTATTTATTAGTTATTTAGAATGATTCTTGGTGCAAAGAAAAGGTTTTTTCTCTAAAATATGGACATCAGTCATTAATTATATAAATTGTATATCATTTGGTTATGTAATAAAGATACAACGACTTATAGTGAAATGCAACAGATATATAACGGCTTGAAAAAAATTGTGAAAACTGGAGCTCAACCAACGAAAATTTAAAATGATTATGGAAAACCCCAAATTTATTGAGCTAAACATTTAAAACTCCTACTTGATTATTTAAGGTCTGTCAGGTCTCCATTGCTTCGTAAACAATGGATAATCTTCTCGCAAATCTGGATTTCATCTCCGGAACAATATCCGGGATACCTGCATTTTATATTTTTATTGCCATCCAGCAAAATGGTGTAGGGTGTTGTAGTAATTCCAAGAGTTCTTTTTAAGTCACTATTTACATCAATATACACTTCAAAATCCCATCCTTTTCCTGATACCATTGGTTTAACTTTTGCCCAGTTTCCGGGACAATTAACACAAATAGCGATAAGTTCCACTCCCAATGATTTGATTTGTTCAACCCAAGATTCCTGCAGGTTTTCAAGATTATTACAACATTGATGGCTGTTTGTTTCCCAAAAAACAAGAATAGTTCCTTCGGTAGAGGAGATAATATCATTCACTTGAACCGATGAGCCATCAAGTGTTTTTAAATTTTCGTGTAAAGCATAAAATTTTTGTGAAATGGCACTTAAGAACAGTGTCTGTATGAACAAGTAAGCGAAAATAGTTTTCATGGCATATTAGTTTATGTTATTAGTTATATTTATCCGGGAAGGAAAAAATTCAAGTTTAAAGTTACGATTATAAAAAGCCCAAATGAGATAGATGTTAAAATGTCAGGAAACAATCTACATACGCATGTTTGCTTGATGAATACACGATAAGAAATTGATCTGATGCTAATCAGCACCCTTAACTGTATATTGGTTTTTTGGCGTTTCAAAGGACTAGTAAATTTGTTTATGTAAAGATACGCATTTGAATAGCGGATGTCAATCCCTGAAAACCACTATTTTTCTCGTTTTCTTTTTTTGAATGACTGGATAAATTAATTCTGAATACTGAAGAACTGATTTTTTCAAATTAGAAGAATACTCTACTAAAAATTAGATAACTTGCAATGCATTCCACAAAACCAAATACGATGAAGTTATCACTTTCTGCTTTTTTAATACTAATTACTGTTTATCTGTCCGGGCAGCAGACATTTCAAAATGTTGCTCCGGCAATGGGTATAACCGGAATGAATGGATTGGGACATGCCGTCGGGTGGGGAGATATTGATAACGATGGTGATCCTGATCTTGGCATTTCAAACCAGGATGGTAGTGGTTTCTGGTTTTTCCAAAATGATGGTGATCACTTTACCAACATCACTTCATCTGCCGGGTTGGGTGGGTTGGGTGCTAATAAAATAATAATTGCAGAAGTTACCGGAGATGAATTTAACGACCTGATCCTTCGAACCAGGTCCTCTACACAATACCTGTTTAAAAGCAATGGTGACGGAACATTTGATAATATTACGGCTTCGGCAGGAATTGGAACTGCCGCTGTATACAATATTGCTGACTTTGATAACGATGGTTATACCGACCTGCTTTCTGTTTCTGGAAACAACCTCTCCGTACTGTATAACAATGGAAATGCAACATTTGCAACTGCAGAAATCATTGCGCCATTGCCCGATTTCTGGGGTGTGGCTGTATTGGACTATGACCGCGATGGTTTTATGGATATTTACTGGACAACTTATGGTGACAGCCCCAATACTTTGTTAAAAAATAACGGTGATGGGACTTTTAACGACGTCACCAACGAAGCCGGTGTTGCATACACTCAAGGCGGGCATGCACTGGATGTTGGCGATTTTAATAATGACGGATTTATTGACATCTACGTTGGCAGTTATTCAAACCTCACTTGCAAACTCTTTAAAAATAATGGGGATGGCACTTTTCAGGATGTGACTGCCTCTTCCGGAACCTCAGGCAATCACGATACACGTACTTCTACTTTTATTGATTATAACAATGATGGTTACCTGGATATCTTTTCATCACATCACGATTTTTATTCTTACAGCAATACCATGCTCCGAAACAACGGTGATGAAACATTTACCGAAGTAGCTCCTTCCCTGGGCATATCCGGCGAATGGATCGGGGATTATTTTGGTGTCGGCTGGGCTGATTATAACCTGGATGGCGCTTTGGATCTGTTTGCTGCCGGGCACATCGACAAATACAATCTGTTTGAAAATATAAATTGTCCTGGTTCCTACCTGATGATTGATCTAAAAGGTACCATCTCTAACCCCAATGGCATCGGAACACAGGTAGATGTGTGGAACTACGGACAGCTAATTTCCAGAAATATGTTACCCAATGGGGGTTTTCATGATTTCAGTGATCTGCGGCTACATTTCGGGCTTGATGGTTCATATTCTGTTGACAGTATCAATATTTACTGGCCATCAGGAATTATTCAGAAATTAGGAAACACAAACAGTAATCAATTACTTACCATTATTGAAGACACGGTTATAACCGACAACCCTGCTGAAATAATTGCTTGTCCTGCACCATTAACAATTAGCCCTAACCCTGTTGTCCAAACCGGAAAAGTGACTTTCTATCAGGAAAATGAGGGAAAGGTAAAAATCTCGCTACTGAATACTGAAGGAAGGCAGGTTAAACTTATATTTAACGGATATCCTGATGAAGGCGGACATGAATTTAACTTTCATGTTTATGACCTTCAAAGTGGCTTGTATTTGCTAAAAGTGGAAGACTCAAATCATTTACAGATAAAGAAATTGTTGATACTGACAAAATAACCCCTTTTATAAAGCTATCAAAACCAAGTTGACCTGCTGCGCTTGACAGATGAAATATAATTAAATTCGGATTGTTATTAATATAGATTTTCAGGCAATACTTTCAGTCAATTTCATACTTTTGTCGTTCTTATAAAATGTATCAGATCATATAAACCAAATTAATTCATTATATAAATTAAACATACTAGTATGAATATTAAATCATTATCCTGGCTGCTGGTTGCTATGCTGTTTATTGGCTCAGTGGCTGTTGCACAGGAAGAAGACAAAAAGGACAAAGAAGAAAAAGAAGGTTATGTATTCACCGAAGTGATCAGCATTCCTAATACTTCTGTAAAAAATCAATATCGCTCAGGCACCTGCTGGAGTTTTTCGGGCATTGCCTTTGTAGAGGCTGAATTATTGCGATTGACAGATAAAGAGTACGACCTTTCGGAAATGTTTGCAGTACATCACACTTATTCTGACAGGGCTAAGAAATATGTACGTATGCATGGGAAATTAAATTTTGGCGGAGGCGCTGAAGTAACTGATGTTTTCCGTGTGATTGATGAATACGGAATGATGCCTGAAACAGTTTGTTCAGGAATAAATTATGGAGAAGAGAACCATACGCATGGTGAAATGGATGTATTGCTTAGTGCATACGTAGATGCCATTATTAAAAACAAGAACAGGAAACTTACTCCTGTATGGCATGAAGGATTCGTTAAAGTACTAGACACTTACCTAGGCAAGATTCCTGAAACCTTCACCTATGATGGCGAAGAATATACTGCGAAAAGTTTTGCGGAAATGACCGGTTTTAATACGGACGACTACCTTGAGATCACATCATACAGCCACCGTCCCTATTATAAAGAATTTATAATGGAAATTCCTGATAACTGGCTGTGGGCTTCCATATGGAATGTTCAATTAGATGAGATGATGGCCATAATAGATAATGCACTGGAAAATGGTTATTCTGTGAACTGGGGAGCTGATGTCAGTGATAAAGGATTCGCATGGAAAAAGGGAATAGCAATTATCCCCGATGAAGACAAACCAGACCTTTCAGGAACTGAAAAAGAAAAATGGGAAGCACTTACTGCTAAGGAAAAGAAAGAATCTTTATATAGCTTTGATGAACCTATAAAGGAAAAAGAGATCACTCCAGAAATGCGACAACTGCATTACGACAATTACATGGTTACTGATGATCATGGTATGCTGCTGGTTGGAACAGCAGAGGATCAGAATGGGAACAAGTATTACAAAGTGAAAAACTCATGGGGAACGGATGGTCATATTTATGACGGTTATTTTTATGCTTCCGAAGCTTTTGTGAAGTTGCAAACCGTCGGGATTGCTGTTCATAAGGATGCCGTTCCGAAGGATATTATGAAAAAACTGGAGGAATAAACTTCCTTCTGAATGAATTTAAAGTCCGCTGGCATCATGTTGTCTGGCGGGCTTTTTTATTTTGATAAGCCACCTATTACGTAAAACTCCATCATAATTTGCATATATTTGAAAAAACGGAATTAAAAGAACCTTTCTACTTTTAGTTCACAGGGAAACAAAAAGATGTCGGCAGGTTTGACTAGGAAAATATACATCAACGTTGTAGTTGTCTTTATGCTGTTTCAGCCGTTATTTATCCTGGCAGACGGGGTTGATTCATCAAAATGGGTACAGATCACTTCTCCTGTCAATTCCGATTTGAAATTTATCGCTTTCTCCTCACCCCAAACCGGTATTGCCTGCGGAAAGCAAATATTATATTACAAAAACAACAAATGGCTTAAGTATTCCTCTCAGCCTCCGGTCTCAATTAACCTAACTTTTCCTCTTGACACCAATTCGTTTTTTATTGCATCAAAGAACAAATATCAGGAATCGGACTTATACTATGGAGACGGTAAGCACTGGAATAGAATATGGATACCCCTGGCCAATGTCATTTCTTCCATGTATTTTACAAACAGGGAAAATGGTGTTATTGCAGGCTTTGGCGAAATTGCTTTATTAAGAGATAACCAATGGCAGTGGCTACCGCCTCCAACCAACGAGTCGATTTCTTCAATTCGAATTGATAATGATTCGATAATTTGGGCACATTCACTCTCAGCAGGTCTTTTTAAGTATGACGGAGCATGGACAAAAATCAGAGGTTCTGAAAAGGTTAATCATATTCAGTTTCATCACGATTCAATCTATTTATTGAGCGATGATTTTTTGGGAGTTGTCAATTCTAATAATTCTATTACCCTATTGTCAATCGGTCAGGATCTGAAAAAGGTCTTGTCATTTTTTGTAATGAACGAAAATGAGATTATGGCAGTTGGGCAAGAGGGTTTGATAATGCACTTTCAAAATGGCAAATGGAAACAAATGGAAAGCGGCGTTACAGAATACCTGAATGCAGTTTGGATGATTGATGAGAATACAGCTTGGGTAGTAGGCAATGATGGAATATTGCTGCATTTTACGTCCGGTGAAATTGAACGATTTGACCCGAATTACTGGAGGGGTTTTGAAATAATTACATTTAATTCCGTTGCCAAAGTTGTTGACGATGAGTATGGGGTTGTGACGGCTGATTTTAACAACGATGGACTGGTTGACATTTTTACATGCGGATTGTACGAAGCCAACCATTTATATATAAACTCCGGAAATAATATTTTCGTTGACAAAGCACAACAATGGAACATAAGCGGAGCAGAAAACGGCAATCTTCGTGAATTAAACCTGGGAGCTTGTGCCGGCGATTTTGACAATGATGGGGATAACGACCTTTATGTTTCGGTGCTAAACGGCAGCAATAAGCTGTATAAAAACATCAGGGGTAATTATTTTGTTGATTATTCGGATATCAGCCATGGCATTGGGAAAGGATCCGACAGAACCAATGCCGTTATTTCGGGTGATGTGGACAACGATGGTGATCTGGATATATTTATTACCAATGAAAATACGAGTAACCGCTTGTTTTTAAATAATGGCGCGGGAATTTTTTTAGAGATAACGGAATCTGCTGGCCTGGTTACAAATTTTGGTGGTACCGGATGTAGTTTCGGTGATATTGATAACGATGGCGACCTGGATCTATTTGTAACCAACTGGTCGGCAGAAAACATATTATACAGAAACCAGCTGAAAGAAACAGGACAAGTCGTGTTTGAAGATATTACTAACATAGCTAATGTAGGTGGGGCAATTTATTCAAAAAGCAACGCCGTGGTATTTTCAGATATCGACAACGATGCTGACCTTGATCTGTTTGTCACCAACCGCAAAACTTCCAACAAACTTTATCTCAATGACGGCAGCGGGATTTTCACCGATATGACTGCCGTTTTGATAGATGAAGATTCATTGAAATCATACGGAGCAGTTATTGCCGATTTTGACGGCGATGGATTTAAGGATATTTACGTTTCCAATGTGGGCAATAACGTTTTCTACAAAAGCATTAAAGGCAAGCGGTTTGTTAACAATACGCTAAAATACGGGGCAGAAATAGAAGGATACAGCACCGGTTCGGCAGCAGCCGACTTTGACAATGATGGCAGCACAGATTTATATATTGCCAATTATCTTGGCGAAAGCAGCGCCATATTGCGAAACAATCTGAAAAATCAGCAATACATTAAGGTGGCTGTTGTTGGTATTGAAAACAGCAGAAGCGGGATAGGCGCTAAAATATATGTTTGCGAAGAAGATACGTTAAATCAATCTCCACAGCTTATAAATTATACAGAAATATCGGGAGGATCAGGTTACGCATCCATGAATCAACGGTTCCTGCCAATTCCAGTTGCGGGTCAAAAGTTTGTTGATGTTAAAATTGTTTTTCCCACAGGAATAGTAAAAACGATAAAACATATCAAAACGGGAAGCAGTATTGTGGTGGCCGATAAAACAGGCTTTAATAAAACACTTCTGAAGATCGGCCGATGGTTGTTGTTATTAGTTAAGGATCCACATATGCTCCTTAAACTGCTTACCTGGTTGTTTGTATTGCTAATTATTGTTTTCTCGATGATGCATGGTTCAAAAAAATACGGATGGTCACTGCTTAATGCTACAAGTTTTACAGTTCTTTTAGTAATACTTTTTTACCTTCAGTCTAATTATTTTGAATATAAAATCATTTGGTTTTCCTCGGTATTACCGGTATTGAGTGTTGCCGTATTAATAATACTTGTTCGTCTTTATTTTGAAAGAAGCAGGATAAAAAAACTGGCTATTGTTGAACAGGGGCAAATACGGGAAAAGTTATCCCGGGATTTGCACGATGACCTGGCTTCAACTGTCAGCACCATTGCAATATACCTGACATTGATCAGGTATAATTTGAAAAATAATGAAGAAAAACTGAATGAATTACTGGACAAAACGGCTGCTTTGGTAAGTGATGCTGCCTCCTCCATTACTGATTTAATATGGGCCATTAACCCCAAGCCGCAATCGCTTGACGACCTGATTATCAGGATTAATAACAATTTTTATACACTATTTCGCGAAAAGGGAATTAGCTTCGCCACCGGATCTAAAACGAATATTGAACACATTATCTTAGGCGCTAAAGCCAAACAAAATGTTTATTTGATCATTAAAGAAGCGCTTAATAATATTTTGAAGTATGCCAGAGCCTCCAGTGTGAAAGTAGCTGTAGAGAATCGAAATCAGGAAATCTACATATCAATAAAAGATGAGGGTACAGGATTTGATCTTTCATCCATTAAAAACAAAGGACACGGATTGACCAACATGAAAATCAGGGCAGATGAAATTAAAGCATACTTTGAAATAAAATCAATAATTGGAGAAGGAACAGAGATTATTTTGGTTTTTAAGCCCAATTGAGCTTAACAAATTGACACAAATGTGTCATTGCGCAGGCTGGTTGAAATGCCGATCTTTACTGTCTTTAAATTTACGATGATAAAAGCATCCATTATAGAAGACCATCATGATTTCAGGCAGGGCTTATTCTATCTTATTAATGCCTCCGAAGGCTTTGAATGTGTTGATACATTTGTGAGTGCCGAAGACGGGATAGAAGGTCTTTCCGGTATAGAGGATGTGCTGTTACTTGACATTAACCTACCTAATTTGTCGGGCATTGAAGCCATACCATTAATTAAAGCCAGGTTTCCTGAAGTTAAAATCATTATGCTCACTATTTTTGATGATGATGACAATGTGATGAAAGCCATATTGGCCGGTGCTGACGGCTATTTGCTGAAGAAAACCGCCCCACCCCAAATACTTTCTTCTTTAAAAGCCTGCCTGGAAGGAGGAAGCCCAATGACACCCAGTATTGCTAAAAAAGTGCTCTCCTTATTTAAAAAACACATTCCCTTAAAAAACGACAATTTCTCGCTTACCGAACGGGAAATGGAAATCCTTCATTTGCTGGTTGACGGCATGGATAATCAAACCATTGCCGATAAATTATTTATCAGTATCCAGACGGTTCGCAATCATATTCGTCATATTTACGAGAAGCTACAGGTTCATACCAAATCGCAGGCCGTGGTTAAAGCAATTCGCCAGGGATTGGTATAGCCCCACTTTTTTCTGTTTAAAAAAATGACACATTTGTGTTATATGATATAGAATAATTTGTATTATATTTGTAGCATATAAATGCTGAACTTAAGAAACCACCTCTTAACTGAGCAAATTTAAATTAGAGGATTTCTAAAAAATAAGGCATTGTAATATGTATTTGATTTGGGAAAATCGGCAAAAGGGTTCTGCGATTTTTTAAATTAAAAGGGAAAAATGAATATCAGAACCTACACAAAAAATAATACAATGAAAACAAAAAATTTACTTTTAGCTTTGGGTATGATTATGATGACGTTAATGATAATAACCTCATCCTGTAAGAAAGAAGATGATCCCGAGCCACCACCGGCAGCTTATGTACCGGCATTTTCTTCTACCTCTATTGCGATTGATGCTACTACGATCGATTTCTACATCACTTGTGCTACTGATGACTATGAATTAATTAAAGTTGAAGTAAAATCGCCCGCTGGGCTACAGAATGACACTTATTTAGGAAACGGTATGATTCTTATTAAAGGCGAGCCTATTACTTTCCCGAATTACTTTGTGAGAACTTCCGGAACCTGGACATTCGTTGTAACAGGCACAGTTAAGAGTGGCACCCATAATGGCACTTCATTCGTTGCTTCTACATCAGTTTCTGTTAGCGGAAAATAAATTGAACATAAGTAAACCTTGCTCGCAGGTATAGTAGAAGGTGTAAATAAACAACACTTAACTGTACAATTCAAAGGTTTATTAATGCGTAAGGAACTTAAAATGTATTTTAATGTGTCTGTGTCGCGCAGAGCGGCACAGATACTTTTATAAAAATTAACCAACATCTTTCCCCTCATACGACAAACCACAAGCTGCATTGTAGCTATCTGCTAAAGATCGGTTTAGCAATCCCGGGTTTTAATAAATGACACATTTGAGTTATTGCATACAATTAAACAAGGTTTTAGTTTTGTTTGATAAAATGCTGAACTAAGGTGTCGGCAAATTATATTAAGCTTATTTAAAAATTAAAACTAAATAATTATGAAAAAAAGTATCATGGGTTTTTTACTGATAGGAATAATAGTATCATCAGCAATAACCACCGGCTGTAAAAAAGATGATGATGACAATAACAACAATCCTCCTGTTAACGAAACAGGCACCTTTACCGACAGCCGTGACGGAATAGAGTATGATTGGGCAAAAATCGGCAGCCAGGTATGGATGGCTGAAAATTTAGCTTATCAACCAAGAACCGTAAATTACTGGACTTACAACAATAACGAAGACAATGTAGCTACTTATGGCTATTTATATGGTTGGGAAATTGCACAAACCATAGCTCCAACAGGTTGGCACATGCCAAGCCAGGCAGAATGGCAGACCTTAGTTAGCTTTTTAGGTGGAGAAGATAAAGCATATAATAAACTTTTAGAAAAAGGAACCGTCCATTGGGGTTCTCCCAACGAAGCCACCAATGAGAGTGGGTTTACGGCCCTTCCATCAGGTTATTTTGACCCTCGTTCTGATGAATTCAGGTCGATGGGGCTTCTTACCATGTTCCACTCCTCAACAGAATATTCCGGTGACACCACATCTGCTATAGGTTTAATTTTAAATAAAAATTTTCAAGAGGCCAGCATAGAAGGAAGGCCAAAGGAACTTGCTTTGTCAATACGTTGTGTAAAGGATTAATTGCTTTTTCACTTTTCTCATATTTTTGGTTTAATATTAATTGAAACCCTCATCGCCTTCGTTCCTGAACGAGGGCGATTTTTACTTCATTCGTTTAGCAATCATATCCAATCGTGATGTTTTTGGCTTGAAACACTTAAAATAATATACGTTTCTACCCCACCTTCTGACGAGTGTTCTCCATGGCACTGTCGGTTCCAAACACGTGCAACACATCACCCATCCGGAAATACGTATCACCATGCGGGATATAAAAAGAGTTCCCCCTTTTTACCATCATCAAAATGGCATCTTTATGGAAATGAACTTCTTTGAGCTGCAGCCCGTCAATATTTTTATTAGTAATCAGAATTTCTTCAACACTAAAATTTTCAAACGTTTCTACCAGCGCATGGTAGGTAGTCGGGCGAATTATCAGGTTTTCTAATGCTGTGGCAAGTATCTGTGTTACATCAAGCGTTTCAATACCCTGTTGCTTAAACTTTTGTTCAAGTGAAAACCGGCTTATCCTCGAAATTACTTTTTCATGCTGAAATTCATTTCTGAGCATCTGGCTGATTTTCAGATTTTGATCATCATCTCCTGTTTCAATAACAATATAATTATCGGGCCGTAACTTTAACTGTTCAAATGTTTTTACGTCACAACTGTCACCATGGATAACATTGATTCCTTTATCCTTGATTTCCTTGAAGCGTATCTCATCCTTTTCGATAATGATAGCTTTTTTGCCGTGCACATGTAAACGACGAGATAATAAAACCGCTGTGCTGCTGCCACCAATGATGATGGTTTTATTACCCTCAGTTATACTTCCGGGCGATAGCCAGTTGAAGATGACCGGAGAAACAAAACAGGTAATCACTGCCATGATGATTATGCTGGCATTTATCCCGGGAGTGATCACGCCCAGTTCGAGTCCAATCGCCGAAGCAGCGATAATCAGGCTTAACCTCGAAGATAAGAGAAAACCACCGGAAAGGGCTTTTTTAAATCCAAACAACCGATGCCATAAAAATGCAGGAATAACTTTTATGGCATATAAGGATACGAGCAGCAATAGAAGGAACCCGATCAGCGTTTCACTGAATTCACTGAGGGCATTCGGGTCGAATGTAACTCCCACCATGATGAAAAAGAAAGGGATAAAAAAACCATAACCCATCCCATCTAACTTGATAAGCATAAGTGAACGCTCGCGGTGTAGCATTGAAGACAGAACGAGTCCGCTTAAAAAAGCACCCAGCAATACTACTTCTTTTCCAATGTATTGGGAGATAACCACGAAAATCATGATGATCAATATCGATCCCCTGACACGGATCTGGGAAGCTGCCTGCGATAACTGGTAACTCAGTTTTTTAAATACAGGTATATCTTTCCACCTGTTGATCAGTTTGTAGAAAACGAAAAACAATATAAAAAGAGCCAGAATATACAGCAGTTTATAATGGAAGCCGTTTTTAACAATAAAAGCTGTAAACGTAAACAGTATAATGCTAAGGATATCGGCAACTGCCGCTGCAATAATGATCATTTGGCCAAAGCGGCTACCTGTTTCCCCGCGGTTTTTCAGTACTGGCAATACAATGGCAACCGAGGTGGTAACCATGATGAGTGAAAAATACCAGATATTTGGTATATGAACTATTTGTGCAAGAAATATAGAGGCCAGGTAAGACAGGACAATAGCGATTGAAAATTGTGAAAGTCCAACCAGTAAAGGATTTTTTAGAAAACGTGATAAGCTTAATCTTCGACGTGGTAATGAGGCCATAATCTGGTCAACATCTATTTCAAGGCCTCCTAAAAACATAAGGAAGAGAAAACCGGTAAGCGCAAAAAACTCAAGTATCCTGAAACTCTCATGATCAATTGACCCCAACAAATATTTTCCAATAAAAAATCCCAGGATAATTTCAACAATTACCGTAGGCAGCTTTTTTAATTTAAATAAGGATAAAAGAACAGGCGTTCCCCAGGCAATAGCAGCAACAACCAACAAAGGAAAATAATCAAAATGAAATGAAATGTTGATCAGCATAAATTATTGAATTAACTGCAAGAATAAGCAAAGATAGTTGTAAAGCAATCCCCTTAAAATCTGTAAGCTGCTTTTTTTAATTCCTTAATTGAATTAATCGGACTTAGGGGATTTAAATGCTGTGCTAAAAACTTATAAATTTTCACCCTTATTTTCTGCCCGGTTTGTGTATCGATTCTGTCAAACGAATGCCCACCTTCAACATCCTAGTATATCTCATACTCAAATTCCTTTCCTTCTGCTTTTAATGATTTGATCATATGCTCCACTTCAAGCACATTTACATCGTCATCATTGGTATTGGTATGAATTAGCAGAGGTGTATTTTGAAATTTGTGGGCATTCCATGCCGGTGATCTTCTTTTATATTCTTCCACATCATCATGGGCTGTTTTTCCAATGTGATAATCTACCGAATACAATTCCCGGTAATCCTGCGTTTGGTAACCCATCCTAGAGATTAAATCACTAACAGGTACGCCTGCAAAAGCCACCTGGTAATCTTTCGGGTGATCAAAAATGTTCATCAGGGCTATCATGCCTCCATGGCTCCAACCAAGTATTCCAACCCTGTTCCTATCCACAAACTCGTAATTATCAATCATCCAATTTCTTGCAGCATATACATCTTCGTTTTCCAGTCCGCCATAATCAATACGTTCGTAATAGGTTTTTCCATAGCCTGTACTCCCTCTGTATTCCGGTGCAATTACAATATATCCCTGAGCCATCATTTCCCTTACAATATGCTTGTAGTAGGTTGTAAAATCGCCATGTACACCACCATGTGGAAATACCAAAAGAGGATACTTTTTAGAGGGATCAATGTTTTTAGGTATAAAAACGTAATTCCAGAATTTAACCGGATTATCAACTCCCATGGCCGTTGGATTTTTAATATGAGGATTAGGAGGCCCTGTTATATATACTTTATCAACAAAAGCAACATCACCTAAATTTTGAATCCACAACAGGTCTTCATTCAGTTTTTCCAACCTGTCGAAACGATGTGTGAGGTCTTCCAGCTTTTTAATGAGCTTATCAATCTGCTCATCTTCATTGCTTTGATTTTGAGAATAGCCATTCATTATTATTATTGATAAAACGAACACAAACAATATTTGAATGATAAAAATGTTATTTTTCATAGCGATGTTATTTGTAACACACAAATTTAACAAGATAAAGGCTGAATAACATCAAAAAAGAAATTCTATTTTTGACGACAAATTGAAAACATTGAAATTTCGACAATATACGATCAGGTTCTTTGCTTTGTTATTGCTTCTGTTAGCAATTTCTGTTTCTTCAAGGTCACAGGTCAACTATGATCATTTCCTTAGATTGGGCCAGATGGAATTACAGAAAAGCAATTTCCTTCAGGCTATTAACAGTTTCAATACGGCTATCTATTCAAAAAAGGATGGTTTTGAAGCCTATTTTCTCAGAGGGATTGCCAAATTCAGCCTGGGTGACTTCCAGGGTGCATTAAATGATTTTTCAAAAACGATTTCACTACACCCCTTATATGTAAGGGCGTATCATTATCGTGGTATCTCACGCGACCGAATGTATGATTATGCACATGCGATCAGCGATTTTGATAAAGCACTGGAAATTGATCCGTTCAACCCGGAAGTGTACCTTGCCCGTGGTGATACCAAACTTCATTTAAATGACTTTCATGGTGCCGTAGCCGATTATACTTCTGCCATTGATCTTGATGCTGATGAAGCCGCAGCCTGGTTAAACCGAGGTGTTGCACAGCATTTCTTAAAAGAGCATGAAAAAGCGCTGGAAGATATGAACCAGGCAATTTTACTTGATTATTTCAATGTGCAGGCATGGGCCAAACGAGGAATGATACAGTATGAATTAGACAGTGCAGATCAGGCCATTGCTGATTTTAACCATGCGATATCTTTGGATGATGAGAATCCTTTTGTTTATTTTCAAAGAGGATTAACCTATCTCAAAATAGGTGATACTGTTTCGGCATTAAAAGATTATGATAAAGTTATTGAACTTGAGCCTGATAATGCGCTTACTTATTATAACAGGGCACTGATTAAGTCGATGCAAAAAGACTACGAAGAAGCATTGAGAGATTACACCGTTGTAACTGAGATCAACCCGCTAAATATATATTCATATTTCAACAGAGGCATCATTTATACTGAACTTGACGACATGGATAATGCAGAAGCTGACTTTTCAAGATGTATCGAAATTTTTCCTGATTTTGTTGGTGCATATATCAACCGTTCTGTCGTGCGACAGGAAAAAGGAAACAGATTCGGAGCTCTACAGGATCATGATCTGGCAATGAATATAATCGAGGAACTGAATAGTGACAGCCTGAATTATGAATCAATTTACAAACGACACCAGGACTCTATATATTTTAATAAGATCATTGAACTGGAAGCTGATTTTGTGAGTGGAGACATGAAGAAAGGACGCATTCAGTTTCAGCGAATTACAATAGAACCCAAGCCCAGCTTTTTCCTTGTCTATGCTTTTCGCTTACCTGATTCTATTTACAAAAAGTATAAAAAAAACGAATATTATGATAAAAGCATTGCTAAATTCAATGCTAATAACAAATTGGAGATAAAACTTGTATTTACTACACGTGCCTGGCCTGTTTCAAATGAAACGGCTTTGAATGAACTGCAACGAATTGACGATGCTATATTAATAGATGGTGACACAGCAGGGGCATATTTTATAAAAGGGGTTGTAAACAGTATGCTCCAGAATTATAGTGTTGCCATCAATGCTTATGATAAGTCATTAAAACATGATCATAATATTTCATATGCATACCTCAACAGGGGTACAACTCAGTTTGAGCTGGATGAATGTATTTATAATAAACAGCAATACACCAGTGCCATCACAATAAGCCGCAATGCTCAGGATAATCGAAGAAAAGAAATAGATTCACCCGATCATAAAAGCACGATTGATGACTATAATATGGTAATTAAACAAAACCCGGATTTACCTTTTGTTTATTACAACAGGGCTAATGTTCAATTGCGTTTAAAAGAATATCACAGGGCTATCGATGATTATTCCATGGCCATCAAACTTGAACCGGAAATGGCAGAAGCATACTATAACAGGGCCCTCACACTATTATTTCTGGAAGAAAATGAATTAGCATGCAAAGACCTTAGTATTGCCGGTGAATTAGGCATTACCGAAGCATATAATGTGATTAAAAGGTATTGTAATAAGTAAGTTTGGAGTGCCCGAAATACATAAAATTACTTTCCTACATCAAATTTACTTTTAAGTATTATCATTAAAAGATAATTAATCAGGTGTTAACAATAAAAAGTTTAAAATTATCCTTGATTTAAACTCATTTTAAAAATTCTGTAATTAGTTTTGCATCAATATTTCAATATGTTTTTCAGAAAATACATACTTAATAAATATTTTATCGCCGGTTTAATCTTTTTGACCTGGATGATATTCTTCGACCAGGAGAGTATTATTGATCAGATTAAGTTAAGTACAACATTAAACAATCTTGAAAATCAGAAAACGTATTACCAGGATGAGATTGAAAACACCAGGGAAGCTATCAATGTACTGGAAAATGACACAGCACACCTGGAAAAATATGCCCGCGAGAAATACTATATGAAAAAAGACAATGAAGACATCTTTGTCATTATAGAAGAGGATGAGGAGTAAGCTCTTCAATCCTTTTTACTTTCAATTTTTTTATATCCCTTTTGTAATTTATCCTTTGATAATGGTTTTCCATGTGCAGGGTAATACAAATCAATATCCTGATCTAAGAGTCTTTCCCAGCTTTTTAAAAGCGCGTCCTCATCATTGGCAAAAGGAGGATATATAAAACTCCTTATGTTGAAAACGGCATCCCCAACAAAAGCCATTTTTTCAATAATCAATGAAGAAGAACCTGAAGTATGGCCCGGAGTATGAATTATTTGTCCCTGAATTCCAAACTCTGATAAATCAAACGTATTGTTAAAAGTAATGTCAGGTTCAACCGGTTCAAACACATGAAAAGGTTTCTTGATTTTCTTACCAAAAAAAGAAATCATTTTAAACAAAGTATTTGTTCCATTGGGAACTCCTGTGTATCCGCCTTCCAGCTTTTCCACTTCTGAAGCATGAACAATAATTTTTGTACCTGTCAAGTTTTTTAGAAATGCAGCACATCCGGAATGATCATAGTGCGTATGTGTCAGAAAAATGAATTGAAGCTTGTTCAGTTCCAATCCTCTTGAAGAAATTACTTTAACAATTTTCTTTTCATGTCCGGAAGTGCCTGAGTCAACCAGGAAAAAGTCCTTATCTGCTATTACCAGATATGCATTACCAACACCGGCACGAATGGGTATTACTTTTAAGTTCATTTTTATTGTGGATCTACATCAAATTGGATAAGAATAGATTTATATTTTGCCAGAGTACGAAATTCGTGAAATGCACTGAGTAAATCTTTCTTTACAGCTTTGTAATCGCTTCCCTTTACTGCTTTTATCATGATATGCTTTATATAAAGCGATCTGATCCTTGATACCAATGGATACTCAGGCCCATATACCATTTTCCCAAATCTGGCTCTCAGTTCTTTTGCGAATACAACTGAGCCTTCATGCAACAGGTCGGCTTTTTTATGTTTCATTTTAATAATGATCAGCCTGTAATAAGGTGGATAGAAAAACCTTTTTCGTTCAGCCAGCTGTTGCTTATACATCCCCAGAAAGTCATGTTTTACTACAAACTTTATAATTGGATGATCAGGTCGCCACGCCTGGATGATAACTTTACCTTGTTTATGCTTTCTGCCTGCCCGTCCGCTTACTTGCTCCATTAATTGAAAACTCCGTTCATGAGCCCGGAAATCAGGAAAACTTAACATATTGTCGGCACTCAAAACACCTACCACCTGTACACTATCAAAATCCAATCCCTTTGTTACCATTTGAGTGCCTATCAAAATATCCGTTTTACGTTCTTCAAAATCTGTGATTATTCTGTGAAATGCATGTTTAGTTCTTGTCGAATCAAGATCCATCCTGTCAATTCTGGCATCAGGCATAATCAATGATAATTCTTCAACAACCTGCTCCGTACCAAATCCTTTCATTTTAAGATGTGTACTTCCACACTCACTACATTCGTGAGGTATTGTAGTTGAATAACCGCAATAATGGCATTTTAGCAGTTCACTGTGTTTATGATATGTCAGCGTCACATCACAAAATTTACATTCTGGTACCCAACCACACTGCTCGCATTCAATCCGAAGCGAAAACCCTCTCCTGTTCTGAAATAGAATAAGCTGTTTATTTTCTTCCAGTGCCTGATTCATTTCTCTGATTAATACTGAAGAGAAATGTGACCTCAGCATCCTGCGTCTATGTTCATCGCGCATATCAACAACTTCAATCACCGGCATCTTCATACCACCATAGCGTTCGCTTAGTTCAACCAGCGCATATTTTCCATTCTTTGCATTGTAATAACTTTCAATTGAAGGTGTGGCCGAACCAAGTATCACTTTAGCTTTATGCAGCGTAGCAAGGTAAATAGCCGCATCACGCGCATTATAACGTGGGGCCGGGTCATATTGCTTATATGACTGATCGTGCTCTTCATCAACGATGATTAATCCCAAATTCTCATATGGAAGAAATATCGCTGACCTGGGGCCAAGTATGATCTTATATTGTGTCGCGTTTCCAGATTTCTCGCGACCTGACAGGTTATTCCAAACTTCAGCTCTTTCATCCTTACTATACCTTGAGTGATAAATACCAACCTGCTCTCCGAAATACTTCTTTAGCCGGCTTATGATTTGTGTTGTCAAGGCAATCTCCGGAAGCAAATAAAGCACTTGTTTTCCTTCCTTTATCACTTCCTCAATGTGCTTGATATATATTTCTGTTTTCCCACCGGAGGTTACTCCATGCAAAAGGGCAACATTAAATTTTAAAAAAGATTGATGAATTTCATCAAAAGCCTTTTCCTGATGCTTACTTAACTGTATTGGAGATGCTTCTTCATGTACCTTGTTCTGAAACCGGCTTATAACCCTTTCACTGATTTCAAAAACTCCCTTGTCAACCAATGCTTTTAAAACAGATGTGTTGCTCCCTACTTTTTTTAGTAAAATATCCCTGCTGATTTGCTTATAGCCATCTTTATTAAAACCCGCCAAGCTTATGTATGCCATAAGTAGTTCAAGCTGCTTGTGCGCCCGTTTGCTCAGTTCATCCATAAGTTGCTGAATCATCTCTTCTTCCTTAAAAGCTTCACTCAACAGCACCATTTTCTCCAACTTGGGTTTATATCCACCCTTTAATTCCTCCTCCATAACAAGCATCTTCTTCTCAATCATTTTTTTGAGAAAAGGAAGCACATTCTGAAAACCAAGTGTTTTTCCAATTTCATCAATACTGAGCCTTTTCTTTGCCAGTAGAACTTCAGTTATTTTAAACTCATGTTCATCCAGAATATCATGATCGGGAACAAAAGATGGTGACAACAATACCTTCGATTCGCTGGCCAGTTTAAAAGCAGAAGGTAAAGCCGCATTCATAACCTCACCTTCGGTACTCAGATAATAGGAAGAAAGCCATTCCCAAAACCTGAACTGGATATCATTAACCAATGGTTCTTCATCGAGTAGGTGAAGGATATATTTTGGTGTGTAATCAGGAACATTTTCATGCAGCCGTTTAATCAATCCGGAATACACTTTTTTTCTTCCAAATTGAACAGCCACCCTTTGGCCTTCCTTCATAAATTCATTCAATTCAAAAGGTATCCGGTAAGTAAACGTTCCCCTGACAGGTAAAGGCAGAAGAATATCAGCAAAGAGGGTTTTACGGCTCATGCAAACAAAGATATGGATTTATAAAGGAGAATTGGGTGGGTGTTGAAAAGTTTGAATAGGATTAGAAAAAGGCTAAGGCTGAGGCTAAGGCTGAGGAGGAGTTATCTGATAATAACAATCTCTCTGTCTTGTTTGGATTTTTGTTCTCCATTAAATCTGTATGTATAATTGACGATGTCACCTTTGCATTTATTCTCTTCAACAATTACCTCAACCTCAGTAATTACATTCTGAGTTGACACAGAATCAGCATAAATGTAATAATCGCCGTTAGGATTTGAACGGTCAAACTCCAAAAGAAAACTGTAATTATTGGTTTGGTTCAGATTACCATAAAATATTGAGTCAACTCGTACATCGGGATTGTTTCGCTCTGTTTCAATTACCCATGCCCGGGAATGATCAGTATCGTTTAGTCCTTCGAACCTTACTGTAACTACTGCTAGTTCGTAAGGTTGTTTATTATTACAACAAGATTGAGTGTATATTAACACAGTAGTCAATAAAATAATTGATATGCCAGTGTTAAAAAGCCTGATTAAAATCATCTTTATCTAACTTAATCCATTTTGGTTCTTTTCCCGTATAATCAAGAAGTTTTATATTGAGCTTTTGGGCAATCAGTTTACCTGCTTCCATGGCTTTCCATTGATCATTAAAATAACCGGCATCATATCTTTCGGTTTTTGTAACAATCAAACTAACTTTTACTTTTCTAAATTGCCTGACATTATCAATACTAGCTACTGATCCACGTTGTGTGTAATGCTCAATAAAAACTGTTACATAGTCAATTTCAGGCATTGCACGCCACCTGCCAAATTTAACCCCAAAAAGGCCGAAAAATTCTCGGTGTAATTTCTTATCAAAATCTATTTGTATGCCAATTACCATGAAAAACAATCCCAGTCCAACAGCCAACGCAATGAGTCCTAATAAGTTTGAAGTATATAAAAGGTACCCGCCCCAAAGGATCAATACAAAACCAAACATTTGAAATTGCGGAAGAGAAAATCGTCCGGAAATGTGCGTATATATGTTATTCTTATTCGTCAAAAAGAAGGTCATTCCACTTTAAACACATTCTTCCCTTCCTTGAAATTTTTAACCCCCATATCCAGGAATTTAACAAAGGCATCAACATCAAGATCATAAGCACGGGGTTGAACAAGAACATCATTATTATGGCCCATTAATACATAAAATGGTTGTGCGTTTACTCGAAATTTGGTCACCTGAAGATCAGCATATTTTTTACCGACCGTCTTTTTTACTTTACCATCGTAAGATGATGTTACCCATTCTTCTTCAGGGATTTTAGTTTTATCGTCAACATACAAGGCAACAATGATATAATCCTCACGCAATCTTTTCAATACTTTCGGATCAGACCACACATTGGCCTCCATCTCTCGACAATTCACACAACCGTGTCCGGTGAAGTCAATAAAGATGGGTTTGTTTTGCTCCTTAGCACATTTTACTGCCTGGTCATAATCAAAGTAACCTTCCAATCCATGAGGCAAATGCAGAAATTCGTGATATTTTGGTGTTTCGCAAATTTTCTGAACATCACCACTGCTTCCTCCTGATCCGGAATAAAGCTTCACATTGTCGCGTACTATTGCATTCAAATCAAAATCATGTGTTTGCTGAGGAGGTAAATAACCTGATAAAGCCTTTAGCGGTGCACCGAACATACCTGGTATCAGATACATTACGAATGTAAATGTGATAATTGCCAATGTCAACTTAGGAACTGAAAGGAACGGCACATCCGAATCATGAGCAAATTTTATTTTTCCTAATAAATAAAGACCCATCAGGAAGAAAATCACAATCCAAAAGGCCAGATACACTTCCCTGTCTAGTATGCCCCAATGGTATGTCTGGTCAGCAATACTTAAAAATTTCAAACCTAATGCAAGTTCAAGGAATCCAAGCACTACTTTAACTGAATTAAGCCAGCCGCCAGATTTTGGCATGTTGGCCAGCAGTGAAGGGAAGAATGCAAAAAGTGTAAAAGGCAATGCAAATGCAAGGGAAAAACCAAACATCCCTACAATAGGTTTAATAACTTGTCCTCCGGCAGATTCAACAAGAATTGTCCCAACAATTGGGCCTGTACAGCTAAATGAAACCAGCACCAGGGTCAATGCCATAAAAATTGGCCCGAGGAATCCGCCTTTGTCAGCAGCCTGATCTGATTTGTTTACCATCCAGCTTGGCAGTGTCATTTCGAACATCCCAAAGAATGAAGCCGCAAATATGACGAAGATCAGAAAGAACAAAACATTAGGCAGCCAATGTGTACTAAGCCAGTTGGCAATATCAGGCCCTGCAACAACTGCAAGTACAGAACCAATGAAAGTATATATAGCAATGATGCTGAGGCCATATAAAATGGCTTGTCCACGGCCTTTTGCTTTATCTTCTCCTTCTTTCATAAAGAAAGACACCGTCATCGGAATCATTGGAAAAACACAGGGAGTTAAAATTGCCACCAATCCACTAATGAAAGCGATGATAAAGAATCCCCATAGCCCGGAATTCTTTCCTTGTATATCCGATGAAGCAATTGTTGAACTTTCTAATTCTTCAATTAATTCACTTGTTTGCCCATCGAAATTGAGCTCAATATCCTCATATAAAGCAACACATCCAACATTATTACAGACCATATACGCAATTTCGCCTACGACAGGTATTTGTGCTTCTTCAGAGGTCAGTTTAATGGTTTGTTTAAAGGTGGCTTCATGTTCAAAAAATTTGATGTCTAATTCAAAAACATCATCAAACTCTTCAACAGGAGTCGTTATCTCAATAGCTTCATCAACCAGTTCAAATCCAAATGGATTTTCAAAAATGAATTCGGTAGGCAGAGGACCATCTTCAGGCACATCAACTGAATAGAGGTGGTATCCATCATCAATAGTAGCCGTGAAAAAAAGGTCAATTGTTCTTTCATCCCTATTTTCTATTTTAATATCCCATTTAACGGGTTCAAGAATACCCTGGGTTGGGACCGCTGAAGTTGTTCCACCAGAATTAAGGTTAAACACAAAATCTACATCAGCAGGTGGTAAGCACCTGGTATCGTCACAACACATAAATTCAAAAAAACCTTTAACCTGAACAGATGACTGAGAAAGCAATTTTACCCTTTGCTTAAATACAGCTTCAAAAGAAAAGTACTTGAGTACCATTTCAAAGTTGGGATCATATTCTTCAATTACCTCACTTTCTTCAATAGTTTTTCCAAGCAATTCATAATTGTTGCTTGCTTCAAAATGAAAGCTGGTAGCAGGCGGAGTCATAGGAATATCCTGTGAATAAAGATGCCATTTATTGTCAATATCCGCTTTGAAGATCAGGTCATACTCCGTATCGCTAATTTGTTCTGAAGAGAAATTCCACTTTACAGGTTCCAGAATCTGGGCATGCATCCCTGTAGCTGTAAAAAGTAATAGATATAAATAACTAATTATCAATATTTTTCTGCTCATAGGTCGCATTTTTTTTGGTCTGCCAAAGTAATAAATTTAATCGGAAAATTTATAAAGACTCTTATAATGATATTTGACAACTTTAACTAAGCATCCGTTGCATTATATTTGAAGGACAGAAGTCTTTTAGTCTAAGTTCCAAATCAAACCAAATTAATTGAAAGAACATGAGTTGTTTTTTTAGTAATCTTATAATCATCAGAAATTCTGTATCCGATAATCCAAATTATTTTATCTCCTGAAAGCAAAAGCCAGATATCTTCTTTCTCAAACAGGTCAATCTTATTATCGATAAAATAATCACTTAATAGTTTGCTTCCCTTCATTCCAAAGGGCTTGAATTTGTCTCCTTTCTTCCACTTTCGGATTTCAAGAGGAAATTTTAATTTGTCTTTATCCAACTGTGCAAAGCTTGTATCTTTTATTAGATGAAACCCATCTTTAACCTGAAATGTTTCAACGCTTAAATTTATTGGTTTTGTTACACTTTTCTGATCAATATCGATCAGGGAAACCTCTTCCATATGTTCATCGATGGTTTTAATCTTCAGTTTCTCCCTGTCAATTAAGACTTTATGAGTCGCAGAATAAAACACTTTCCCACTCTGTTTTCCAGCAATAGATTCAGCTAAATTATTTGTTGTATCCCTATTGAAATTGTATAATCTGAGTAAGTAATATTGCCAAATATGAAATGGTTGTAGTTTTTCTAATTCAGATAATGAGATATTTGTAATACCGTTTTTTTGTTTTTTTAGCGATTTAAATTTTTCTTCTAACAATTGCTGCAATAAGATATCAGCTTCGTTTAAATGATTTATACTGTCAATTACAGAATATGAGAATTTGGATGTAAGTTTATTCAATTCAGGAATCAGGTTCAACCTGATTTTATTTCTCAAATATTTATCTTCTTTATTTGATGAGTCTTCTCTGAAAACAAGCTTGTTTTTTTTTGCATATGCTGCAATTTTTTCACGATTGGCAAATAAAACTGGTCGAATGATCTTATCTCTTTTCAGGGGAATACCCTTCAAGCCTGTTAGGCCGGAACCCCTTGAAAGATTAATGAAAAAAGTTTCAACCACATCATCTGAATTATGCGCAATTGCCACAAAGTCAAAATTTGCTTCCCTTCTCAACTCTTCAAACCATGCATACCTTAAATCACGCGCAGCAACTTGGATAGATAAATTATTTGACAATGCATAAGCATTCGTATCAAATCGTTTAATAAATACTTCAACTCCATATTTTTCATCCAGTTTTTTAACAAACCGTTCATCTTCATCCGATTCGTCACCACGTAGCTGAAAATTACAATGCGCAATAGCAATTTTGTACTCAGCTTGATAAAACATATCCAGCATTACCACAGAATCAATTCCGCCACTTACCGCGAGGAGTATCCGGTCATTTTTTCCGCAAAGATTATGATGACTTATATATTGATTAAAATCGACAATCACAATGCAAATGTAGTAATACCAAGTGTATGACATAGTGCCGCATATAAATTGTTTCTTTTTCCCATACACTTCAGTAAAAAATATTTCCGTAACTATGGCTATGCAAATATTTTATACTTCGTATTATGAAAAAAAATAATTCAATTTCTTTATACATCAATATGTTATACATTTGGTATAAATGAAAAAAGGCCACTCTAAAGCGGCCTGACTGAAATATGATAATATTTGGCGTAATAGACAAAAAGGAGGCTACGAAGCTCTGTGTATTGCGTATTTATTAGCTTTGAAGCAAATCAAAGGTTATGAATAAAAAAAGTGCTTTTATTGTGGTAGCACAATCACGAAAAAAA
>Ga0164313_10000037_pt1 | contig 71553 bp, 63 predicted proteins | sample GuaBasSedimGuay4_FD_113735 | JGI IMG/M metagenome (GOLD analysis project Ga0164313, IMG submission 113735) | Subseafloor sediment microbial communities from Guaymas Basin, Gulf of California, Mexico - Guay4, Core 4569-4, 0-3 cm | ecosystem: Environmental > Aquatic > Marine > Hydrothermal vents...
ACTACGGCGTCCTGCTGCTGGGGCAGCTGGCTCAGGCCCATGGGCAGGAGCAGGAGCAGGAGCTGACCTCAGCATCCGATCTGGCGGCGGCGCTGCATATGGCCCCGTCGGTGGTGTCCAACCTGCTCAAGTCGTTTCGCGAGCACGGACTGCTGGAGTCCCGCCGCGGCGCCGCCGGCGGCTATCGGCTGTGTCGCCCGCCTGAGCAGATCTCGCTGCTGACCATCCTCGCCGCCATCGATGGCCCGGTGCAGCTCACCGACTGCGCCGCCGTCGAGCTGGCCTCCGCCTGCGAGTACGAGGATGTCTGCACCTCACGCAGCCCGCTGCTGGCGGTGAACCAGCGCATCATCGACATGCTCTCCGACCTCACCCTGGACGAGATCCAGCGTTCGGACACCGCACATGCCGCGGGCAGTTCCGCGCAACGATCGAACCCACAGCCCGCGGCCCAGCCGCTCGACGCGTCCGACTGAACGACGCTCCGCACCGGACCCCCACATGCCCCACATCTACCTCGACAACAACGCCACGACGCCGCTCGATTCGCGCGTGCTCGACGCCATGATGCCGTACCTCACCGAGCGTTACGGCAACGCGGCCAGCCGCAGCCACGCCTTCGGCTGGGACGCCGAGGCGGCGGTCAAGCACGCGCGCAAGCAGGTGGCCAAGCTGATCGGCGCGGACCCCAAGGAGATCCTGTTCACCAGCGGCGCCACGGAGTCCGACAACCTGGCGCTCAAGGGTGCGGTGGAGATGCTGTCCAAGAAGGGCCGGCACATCATCACGGCCACCACCGAACACAAGGCCATCCTCGACACGGCCAAGTACCTGGAGTCCACCGGCAAGGCCGACGTGACCTGGCTGGAGGTCGACGCCAACGGCCTGCTGACGGCCGAGCAGGTCAAGGCCGCCATGCGCGAAGACACCATTTTGGTGTCGATCATGATGGCCAACAACGAGATCGGCGTGATCCAGCCCATCGCCGAGATCGGCGCGGTCTGCCGCGAAGCGGGCGTGTGGTTCCACACCGACGCCACCCAGGCGGTGGGCAAGATCCCCTTCGACGTGAACGAGCTGAACGTCGACATTGTCAGCTTCTCGGCGCACAAGATCTACGGCCCCAAGGGCGTCGGCGGTCTGTACGTACGGCGCCGCAACCCGCGTGTGCGGCTCACGCCGCAGATGCACGGCGGCGGCCACGAGCGCGGCATGCGCTCGGGCACGCTCAACGTACCCGGCATCGTGGGCCTGGGCGCCGCCTGCGAGCTGGCAGGGCAGGACATGAGCAAGGACGCCGAACGCTGCCGGCGCCTGCGCGACCGGCTCGAGTCGCGGCTGCGCGGCGAGCTGGATCACGTGGCGCTCAACGGCGACGAGCAGCACCGGCTGCCCTCCACCTTCAACATCTCCTTTGCTTACGTCGAGGGCGAGTCGCTGATCATGGGCATGCCCGAGGTGGCGGTCTCATCCGGCTCGGCCTGCACCAGCGCCAGCCTCGAGCCCAGCTACGTGCTGCGCGCGCTGGGCGTGGGCGATGACCTCTGCCACAGCTCGATCCGCTTCTCGGTCGGGCGCTTCAGCACCGAAGAAGAGGTCGACCGCGCGGCCGAGACCATCATCGCCACCGTGCGGCGCCTGCGGGACATGTCCCCGCTGTACGAGATGGCGCTGGAGGGCATCGACCCCAACTCGGTCGACTGGAAATCGCACTGACGCGCACCCAGCCTCCCGCTCCGCAGCTCACAAACCACGCCGCTCCGATCTACCCCCCCCATCCAACCCAGGAAACCTGACCATGGCCTACAGCGACAAGGTCATCGACCACTACGAGAACCCCCGCAACGTCGGCAGCCTCGACAAGCACGACACCCACGTCGGCACCGGGGTCGTGGGCGCGCCCGAGTGCGGCGACGTCATGAAGCTGCAGATCCGCGTCAACGACGAGGGCGTGATCGAAGAGGCGCGCTTCAAGACCTTCGGCTGCGGCTCTGCCATCGCCAGCTCGAGCCTGGCCACCGAGTGGGTCAAGGGCAAGACGGTCAACGAGGCGCTCGAGATCCGCAACACCGACATCGTCGAGGAGCTGGCCCTGCCGCCGGTCAAGATCCACTGCTCGGTGCTGGCGGAGGACGCCATCCGCGCGGCCCTGGCCGACTACCGCAGCAAGCAGGACCTACCCGCCGATGCGGACACTCAGCCCGCGACCGACGGCTGAGGTGAACGTGGCCAGCGAGAGCGACGCGGACACCAGCGCCGGCACGGACGAGAGCCTGGCGCTGACCGAGCGGGCGGCCAAGGAGTTCACGCACATCGTCGCGCAGAAGGGGCTGCCGGACGACACGGCCATGCGGCTCTCGGTCAAGGGCGGCGGCTGCTCCGGCTTCGAGTACCAGATCGACATCGAGAAGAACCCGGCCGACGAGTTCGACGTCGAGTCGCGCCAGCACGGCGTGCGCGTCGTGATCGACATGAAGAGCGAGTTCTACATGTCGGGCACGACCATCGACTTCAACGACTCGCTGATGGAGCGCGGGTTCACGTTCCGGAACCCCATCGCCAGCGGCACCTGCGGCTGCGGGTCCTCGTTCTCCATCTGAGCCCGTTCCCATCCGCCCCCCCTGCGTCTGCTGAGTCATGGCCGATCCCTCCGACCTGCCGCCCTGCCCCGCCTGCGGGCTGCCGCTCGTCAGCTGCTTGGCTTGCCTGGCCTGCGGCGAGGTGCAGGACGAGCCCGCCGGCAGCGACCACTTCCTGCGTCTGGGCCTGCCGCAGGACGAGCTGTATGACCCCGAGCTCGCCGAGTCCCACTACCTGCGCCTGTCGCGGGCGCTGCACCCTGACTTCATGGGCGCAGCCGACGCCCAGGACCAGTATCGGGCCGTCAGCCACAGCGCCCTGCTGAACCAGGCCTGGGCCGTGCTGAACGACGAGCAGCTGCGGGCCGAGTACCTGCTGGAGCTGCACCACCCCGGCGCCCTCGCGCGCAACAAGACGCTCTCGCCGGAGTTCCTGATGGAGGCCATGGAGCTGTCCGAGGAGCTCCAGGAGGCCAAGGGCGAGGGCTGCTCCGACACCATCAGGCGTATCTCCAGCTGCGCTCGCTCGGCGCTGCACGAGCGCATGAACGGCGTGGCCGGCGTGTGCGGCGCCACCATCGACCGCATCGCCCACGAGGCGGACCCGCCCGCGGTGCCTGTGCGCGATCGTCGCCTGCACCCGCACCAATGGAACAGCGCGCGCGTCGCCACGCTGCTGCACCAAGCCCGCATCTACCGCCGCATCCTGCGCAACGCCGGAGAGAAGCATTGAGTCAGCCGTCCGAACCACAGCTCGTCATCGGCATCGACCTGGGCACCACCAACTCGCTGGCGGCCATCATGGATGGCGGCAAGCCGCGCGTGCTGCAGCGCGCCGACGCCGACCCGCTGGTGCCGTCCGTGGTGGGCTTCCTGGACGACGGCGAGCACGTCGTGGGACGCCCCGCGCGCCAGCAGGCCGTGCTCAACCCCACGCGCACGGTGCACTCGGTCAAGCGGCTCATGGGCCAGGCCTGGTCCGAGGTCTCCCAGAGCGCGTCGCTGCTGCCCTACGCGGTGGTGGACGACGGCAGCGGTCTGGCCAAGGTGGAGATCGACGGCAAGCTGCTGACGCCTCAGGAGATCTCCGCCCTGGTGCTGGGTGAGGTGCGTCGGGTGGCCGAGGAGGCCCTGGGGCAGCCGGTCGAGAAGGCGGTCATCACCGTGCCGGCCTACTTCGACGACAGCCAGCGCCAAGCCACGCGCGACGCCGCGCGCATCGCCGGTCTGCAGGCCCTGCGCATCGTCAACGAGCCCACCGCCGCCGCGCTGGCCTACGGCCTCGACACCAGCCGCGAGGGCACGGTGGTGGTCTACGACCTGGGCGGCGGCACCTTCGACGTGTCGGTGCTCAAGATCACCCAGAACGTCTTCAAGGTGGTGGCCACCGCCGGCGACACGCACCTGGGCGGCGACGACTTCGACCACCTGATCATGGACGCCATCCTGGCCCTGGTGAACGCACAGACCGGCAGCGACCTGCGCGCCCAGCCCCAGGCCCTGCAGCAGATCCGGCTGTCCGCCGAGAGCCTCAAGCAGCAGCTCTCCGAGTCGCAGCAGGCCGTGCTCGAGATCGACCTCGGGGGCGACGCGCCGCTGCACTTCGAGCTCACACGCGACACCTTCGAGCAGTGGATCGAGCCGCTGGTCCAGCGCACGCTCGACTGCTGCGCCGCCGCGCTGGCCGACGCCCAGGTCGAGCCGGCCGACGTGCGCGACGTGGTGCTGGTGGGTGGCAGCACGCGCGTGCCCATGGTGCGCCGCGCGGTGGCCGAGACCTTCGCCACCGAGCCGCACTGCGAGCTGGACCCCGACCGCGTGGTGGCCCTGGGCGCCGCCATCCAGGCCGACGTGCTGGCCGGCGGCAACCGCGACCTGCTGCTGCTGGACGTGATCCCCCTGGCGCTCGGCATCGAGACCATGGGCGGGGCCTTCGCCAAGCTGGTGAGCCGCAACAGCACCGTGCCCGCCCGCGCCACCGAGATGTTCTCCACCTCGGTCGACAACCAGACCGCCATCGAGATCAACGTCTACCAAGGCGAGCGCGAGCTGGTGCGGGACTGTCGCCTGCTGGGCGCCTTCAAGCTGGCCGACCTGCCGGCCATGCCCGCGGGACTGCCGCGGGTCGAGCTGACCTTCCTGGTGGACGCAGACGGCGTGCTCAGCGTCGAGGCGCGCGAGCAGCGCAGCGGCAAGCAGGCCGCCATCGACGTGGTGCCCGGCCACGGCCTCTCGCGCGACCAGGTCAAGTCGATCATCCGCGAGTCCATCTCCCACGCGCACGAGGACTTCAACACGCGCGAGCTGCTCGACCAGCGCAACAAGGCCGCCTCGCTGGTGGCCGGCGCCCGGCGCGTGCTGGCCATGAAGGAGTTGACCATGGCCGAGCCGCAGCGCGCCGAGTTGGCCGCGCAGATCGACGCGCTGGAGGCCACCGCCGCCGGCCAGGACCTGGGCGTGCTCAAGAGCGCCACCGAGGCATTCGGCGACCGCACCCAGGAGCTGGCCGACGCCGCCGTCAACGCCGCCATCGCGGCCGAGTTGAACCGTAGCGCAGGGCGGCTACCCTCCTGAGGCCGCGCCGCGGACCCGGCCGGCACCCGCCCGCCGCGCAGCGCCACGCCCGCCCGCAGCGCCACCGATCAAGGAGCCGTCATGGACGAAATCGACTGGACCGACATCGAGGACATCGCCCTGGGCCTGATGGAGTCCAAGCCCGACGTGGACGTGCTGCGCGTGCGCTTCACGGACCTGCACACCTGGGTCTGCGAGCTGCCGGGCTTCATCGGCGACCCCAAGCGCAGCGGCGAGCGCCTGCTCGAGGCCATCCAGGTGGCCTGGCTCGAGGAGCTCAAGGACGCGGCCGAGGGCTGAGCGTGGCCGCCTACGAGACCACGCTGCCCGTGCGCTTCGGGCAGGTCGATTACGCCGGGATCATGTTCTACCCGCGCTTCTTCGAGAACTTCCACACGGTCTTCGAGGACATGTTCGGCGAGCGCCTCGGCGTGCCCTACATGGCCCTGCTGAAAGAGCGCCGCATCGGCCTGCCGACGGTGCACATCGAGACCGACTTCCAGCGCCCGTTCCGCTTTGGCGAGCCCATGCGGCTGCTGCTGGACGTGACCCGCATCGGCACCAGCTCCGTGGACTTCCGCTATCGGGGCTATCACGGCGCGGCGCAGGAGCCCTCGGTGAGCGCCACGGCGACGGTGGTCGCCATCGACCTCGACTCCTTCGACAGCATGCCGTTTCCGGACGACATCCTGGCTGTGCTCAGAGACCTGGCTGCGTGAGGGGCGCGGCGCTCACCTGCCTGGTGGCGCTGCTGGCCGCCTGTGGCGACCCCGCCGCAGCCCGCCCCCAACGCGTGCTGCTGGTCGTGCTGGACACGACCCACGCCGCGCAGCTCGGGTGTTACGGCGGCGAGGGCGACGTGAGCCCCCACGTGGACGCCTTGGCGGCGCGCGGGCGACGCTTCTCCCACGCGCGCAGCAACAACACCTGGACCCTGCCCTCCACCGTGTCGCTGCTGACCGGGCAGCTGCAGGAGACCCACGGCGTGGTCAGCAATCACCACCGGGCCCCCGAGCACCTGACGCTGCTGCCCGAGCTGTTCGCCCAGGCCGGCTACCAGACGGCGGGCTTCGTGCAGATGGTCTACGCCTCGGCGGTCTACGGGCTCGAACGCGGCTTCGAGCACTACCGCTACTACTCCATGACCGCGGGCGATCACCCCTCGCGCATGGGCGCGGACGTGGGCGCCTGGATCGACGCGCACCGCGACGAGCGCTGGTTCGCCTACGTGCACTGGCGCCAGCCGCACTCGCCCTACGACGTCAACCCGCAGGCGCAGCGTCGCCTGGCGCCGGACTGCCCGCTGGCCGACGGCCGCCGCGACGCGCAGCTGTCCCAGGCAGACAGCATTCCGCAGCCGGAATTCACGCCCGACGAGGCGGCCCATGTCCAGCACCTCTACGCCGCCAACATCGCCAACGCCGACCGCTCCCTGGGCGAGCTGCTGCGGCGCCTCTCGGATGATGACTCGCTGCTGGTGGTGTTGACCTCCGATCACGGCGAGGCGCTCGGACAGCACGGCGTGTGGGGCCACGGCTATCGCCTCGAGGCCGAGTGCGTGGACATCCCGCTGATCGTGGCCGGCCCCGGCATCGCGCCCGGCGTGGACGGCGGCGCCGCCTGCAGCGTGGACGTGCTGCCCACGCTGGCGGCCGCCGCGGGCCTGCCGCTGGCACACGGCGTGGACGGGCGCTCGCTGCTGCCGCGGCTGCTGGCCCCGCCACCCGACCCGCGCGAGCCGGCGCCAGACGACGAGCGCCCGATCGCCATGTCGGGGCGCTACATCGCCGGGCGGGTACCCAACCAGGCCGTGGTGGTGGGCCACTTCAAGCTGATCCTCGACTACCTTGGTGAGTCGCGGCTGTACGACCTGGAGGCAGACCCAAGCGAGCGCATCGACGTGTCCGCGCAGCACCCCGAGCTGGCGCGGCGCCTGCTGGCTCTGGCCAGCGCCCGGCGCAGCCAGGGTGCGGGCCTGGCCGAGACCGGCACCAGCGAGATCGACGTGCGCGAGGAGGAGCTGCGCGCCCTGGGCTACCTGCGCTGATTCGGCTGCTCGACGAAGCGAGCCCCACGGCCTGCCGGGGCGTCGCGCTGGAGCGTTCCCGTCGTCGGCGCTATGGTCGGCCGACCATGGACCTGACCCAGCCCCTGCTCGCCCTCGCCACCCTGCTGTGCCTGGCCGCGCCCGCGCCCGGGCAGCACGGCCTGCGCCTCCCCGCGCGCGCCTCGGAGCCCCGCATGATCCGTTACGACGTCTCACTCGCCGAGCACCACGCGCACCGCCTGACGGTGAGCATGTCGCTGCAGGACCTCTCGGGCGACGCGCTCGAGCTGAGCATGCCGGTCTGGACCCCCGGCAGCTACCTGGTGCGCGAGTACGCACGACACGTCATCGAGCTGAGCGCGGCCACGCCCGATGGACGCGAGCTGGCGGTGGAGAAGACCGCCAAGGACAGCTGGCGCGTGGCCACGGACGGCGCGAGCGCGGTGACGGTGAGCTACCTGCTCTACGCCAACGAGGTCAGCGTGCGCACCAGCCACGTGGACGCCGACCACGCCTACCTGCACCCGGCGGGCAGCTTCCTGCGCCACGGGCCCTCGGCCGACGGCCCGCACCAGGTGCAGATCACGGCCCCCGACGGCTGGCGCGTGTTCAGCAGCCTGGACGGCGAGGGCGGGACGCTCACGGCCGGCGACTACGACGAGCTGATGGACAGCCCGATCGAGGTGGGCCCACACGACGAGCTGCGCTTCGAGCTGCGCGGCGTGCCGCACACGATCGTGCTGGCCGGGCGCTCCGACGTGGACCACGACAGCATGCGCGACGATGTGGCCGCCATCTGCGAGCAGGTCGCCGACGTCTTCGGGCAGATGCCCTTCGAGCGCTACGTGTTCATCATGGCGCTGGTGGACTCAGGCGGCGGCGGGTTGGAGCACAAGGACTCCAGCGTCTGCATGTACAACCGCTGGAGCATCAGCTCCAAGAGCGGCTGGCGACGCTTCCTGGGGCTGGTGGGCCACGAGTACTTCCACGCCTGGAACGTGAAGCGCTTCCGGCCCGTGGCCTTGGGGCCCTTCGACTACGCGGTCGAGAACTACACGCCCGACCTGTGGGTGGCCGAGGGCATCACCAGCTACTACGACGACCTGTTCGTGCTGCGCGCCGGCTTCGACGAGTCCGTGGGTGCTTACCTCAAGGCGCGCGCGCAGGCCTTCCAGAAGGAGGCCGACCGCCCGGGTGGCGAGCGCATGAGCCTGGAGCGCGCCTCGTTGGACGCCTGGATCAAGCACTACCGCCCAGACGAGAACTCCAGCAACGTGGCCATCAGCTACTACACCAAGGGGGCCTTGGTGGCGCTCACGCTCGACCTGGCCATCCGGCGGCTGACGACGGGTGAGGCCTCCCTGGCCGACGCCCTGCGGCTGGGCTGGCGGCGCTACACCGAGCAGGGCGTGGGCTTCCCGCCCGGCGCCATGCAGGCGCTGGTCGAGGAGGTGACCGGCCACGACCTGAACCCCTACTTCGAGGACTACATCCGCGGCACCGCGGACGTCGACCCCAACCCCGACCTGGCCTGGGTCGGGCTCACGCTCGAGGTCTCGCCCCAGTCGACCGAGCGGACCCTGCCCGAGGACGACGACGGCTTCGCGCTCGAGCCCTGGCTGGGCATCAGCACCCGCCGCAGCGGCGAGCTCACGCTGGTGGACCTGGTGCGCGAGGACGGGCCGGCCTTCGCGGCGGGGCTCAACCATGACGACGTGCTGCTGGCCGTGGACGATCTTCGCGTGTCCTCGAGCACGCTGCAGGAGCGCCTCGACCGACGCGCCGGCAAAGGACCGATCACGCTCACGTTCTTTCGCGGGCAGAGCCTGCGCACGCTGGAGCTGCAGCCTCAGGCGCGGCGGCTCGAGCGCTGGCGACTGGTGTCGGTGGAGCATCCGAGCGAGCAGCAGCTCGCCGCCTTCAAGCTCTGGACCGGGCACGAGCATCCCGAAGCCGATGAGGGCGCCGCGGACGAGGCACTCGACGGCGACTGAGCGCCCGCCGCCCGCCTCAACCCGCGCTGTTGATCTCGTCCTTCTGCTGACGCGTCATGAGATCGCGCACGGCCGTCAGCGCGTTCTTGCCCTGGTACAGCACGGCGTAGATCTGCTCGCAGATGGGCATGTCGATGGACTCCTCGCGCGCCAGCTCGACCACCGCCTTGACGCTCTGCACGCCCTCGGGCACGCCGGGGATGGCCGTCAACACCTCGTCCAGCGAGCGGCCCTTGCCGATCAGCTCGCCGACCATGCGGTTGCGCCCGTGGGCCGACACGCACGAGACCACCAGATCGCCCATGCCGGAGAGGCCGTGCAGCGTCTCCGCGCGGCCGCCGAGGGCCGTACCGAGCCGTGACATCTCGGCCTGACCGCGGGTGAGCAGCGCGGCCTTGGTGTTATCGCCGAAGCCCAGGCCGTCCACCATGCCGCCGGCGATGGAGAGCACGTTCTTGAGCGCCCCGCCAAGCTCGACGCCCAGCAGATCGTCCGAGGTGTAGACCCGGAAGCGCTCGGTGCTGAAGAGGTCCTGCACGCGCAGGGCCAGCCCCGGGTCCTCGGAGGCGGCCACCACGGTGGTGGGCATGCGCGCCGCCACTTCTTCGGCGTGCGAGGGGCCGCTGAGCACGGCCATGGGCCGCTCGCCCAGCACCTCGGTGATGATCTGGGTGGCGCGCTTGCGGCTGGGGAACTCGAGGCCCTTGGTGGCGGAGATGAACGGGCGCCCGCGGGTGAAGGCGCCGCGCATGCCCTCCAGCACCTCGCGCAGGAAGCGGCTGGGGACGGCGCTCACGATCAGGTCGGCGTTGTCGAAGAACTCCACGCCGTCCGAGATGGTGACGCCCTCGGGGATGGGGTAGCCCGGCAGGTAGCGCCGGTTCTCGCGTGTGAGCGACATCTCCTGCGCCACGTCCGGCGAGTGGGCCCACTGGATGACGCTGGCGCCATGCTCCACCAGGACCATGGCCAGGGCCGTGCCCCAGGCGCCATCTCCGAGAACTGCGACCTTCTCCATCAGGGCTTCCGATCCGGCTCGAGGTGGGGTGAGTCGTCATCGTACCGATCCTCGATGCCGGCGCGAACGCGGGCCAGATTGCCGCGGTGGCGCACGGTCACGACCGCCGCCAGCAAGGCCAGCACGGCCACGCCGTCGGCTGGCGCGCCGCCCGCAGCCGCCACCAACAGACGCAGCGCGGGCACGGCCCAGACCAGGATCAGGCTGGCCACGGACACAAAGCCCAGGGCGCGCTTCATCAACAGATGCAGCAGCACGGCCCCAAGCGCCGAGAAGGGCTCCAGCGCCAGGCAGCCTCCCAGCATGGTGGCCACGCCCTTGCCTCCGGCAAAGCGCGCGCTGATGGGATACACGTGGCCCAGCGTGGCGGCCGCCAGCAGCAGCACCCCGCCCTCGGGATCGATCAGCGCCGCGGGCAGGCCGTCCATGGGCGCGCTCAGCAGCCACACCGGCAGGGCCCCCTTGGCCAGGTCGAGCAGCAGCACCAGCGCGCCCCAGCGCGGCCCCAGCACGCGGCCCACGTTGGTAGCGCCCGGGTTGCCGGAACCCAAGGCGCGCACGTCCACGCCCCGGCAGCGGCCCACGATCGAGGCAAACGAGACGCAGCCGGCGGCGTAAGCGATGGAGAGCGCGATCCAGGGATTCACGGCGCCATCTTGCCAGGGTGGTAGCCGGCCTGTCAGGTCTCGCTCGTCTTGAGCTATCCTTCGCTCCCCACGCGTTCAGCCTGCCCTTTGAACACAGCCCCCCCCGCGAGCCATCGTCCCATGCGCCCCTCGCTCGTCCTGGCCCTGCTGCTCCTCGCCCCTGCGGTGTCTGCGCTGCAGGAGACCTTCGTCGACGAGGACTTCGGCTTCTCGATGCTCGTGCCCGAGGGCATGCTCCCGGTCCCGGATGAAGACATCCGCAGCGCCTTGAGCGTGCCCGACGACACGCCCTTCAACCTCCCCGCGGCCGAGATGCCCGACGGTAAGGCCATGCACGTCGCGTTCTGGTCCGATCCCACGGGCCGCAACCGGCAGATGCGCCTGGTCCTGCTCGACGGGCCGCTGCCCTTCACCAAGGCCGAAGAACTGGCCGACGCCACGGTCACGGAGATGTCGCAACAGGGCCGGATCGACATCATCGATCAGACCAACCTCGAACCGCCGTCCTACAAGGGTGGGCTCATGATCGAGGTACGCATCACGGCCGACGACGGCGCCGAGTTCGGCAACATCGGGGCCTACTTCGTCATGGGTCCCGAGCGCTACGCGACGCTGTCGTACCGTGCTCCACGCGACAACTGGTCGGTCGAGCGGCCCGACATCATGAACAGCCTGCAGACGGTGGAGTTCACCAGCCAGCGCAACGCCCAGGGCCCCTCCGACGCGGGCGGCGCGCGCCAGAGCCCGACGGCTGGCCGCCCACAGGGCCCGGGGGCGCCCCCCGGTCAGGGCCGGCGCCAGGGTCAGCCCGCGTCACCAGCAGCGGAGACGTGGTCGTCGCTGGAGGTGACCGGCAGCCTGGTGCTGGCCGTTCTGCTGGTCATGGGCCTGTTCATGGGTGGACGCGACGCTTGAGGCGCGCCGCTCCGCTGGCCCTGCTGCTGCTCGCGTGCCTGGCCTGCGAAGGCGACCACAACCCGGCTTCGGATTGGGGCGACAGCCAGGCCCTCTCGTTCCGGGGCGCGCACCTGCTGCTGGTGTCGGTGGACACGCTGCGCGCTGATCGCCTGGGCTGCTACGGCTACGAGCGCGGCACGACCCCTGTGCTCGACGCCCTGGCCGCCGAAGCGGTGCTCTTCGAGCAGGCCTACAGCCACTCGCCCAAGACGGCCAGCGCGCACATGAGCCTGTTCACCTCGCTGCTGCCCACGGTGCACAAGGTGCGCAACTTCTCGGCGCGGCTGGGGCTGGAGCTCACGGCCCTGCCCCGGAACCGCCTGACCCTGCCCCAGGTGCTCAATCAGTCGGGCTACGAGAACGCGGCCGTCACCGGCGGCGGCAACCTGCGCTCCGACATGGGCTTTCAGCGCGGCTTCAAGCGGCGCTTCGAGTCCGTCATGGACGACGTGTCCTGGCATGTCTCGCGCACGCTTGAGCGCTGGGACGAGCTGATCGCCCTCGGCGCCCCCAGCTTCGTGTTCATGCACACGTATCAGGTGCACGGGCCCTACGTTCCGCCGGCGGAGTACATGGACCGGTTTGCGCCCGAGCCCAAGGGCGTGGTCGCCCCACGCGTCGCCGCGCTCAAGGGCCTGCCCTTCCGCGCTCAGTGGGGCGCGATGAACAAGCCCCAGGGCGGCATGCCCGCCTTCTGGGAGGGGGTCGAGGACTTCGGCGCCGACGAGGCCAGCTACCTGTCCGATCTCTACGATGGCGAGGTGGCCTACACCGACGCCCAGCTGGGCCGGCTGCTGGACGGGCTGCGCGAGCGCGGCATCCTGGACCAGACCATCGTGGTCGTGCTGAGCGACCACGGTGAGGAGTTCTTCGAGCACGGGCGCTTCGAGCACGACCAGCTCTTCCGGGAGCACCTGCACGTGCCCCTGATCGTGCGGCTACCTGGCGGGCGCTTCGGCGGCACGCGCGTCAGCGGCCTGGCCGGCCTGATCGATGTCATGCCCACGCTGCTCGAGCTGCTGGACCTGCCGCCCTCCCCGACCATGACCGGCGAGTCGCTGGTGCCATCCATCCGCTCAGGGCGCAGCGCCAATCGCCCGGTGGTGGCTGAGCGCGTCATGTTCCTGCCGGCGGAATACGGCGCCACGCTGCGCTCGCCGCAGCAGACCGTGACCTTCCTGATCGACGGCCCCGAGGGCCCCGGGCGGCTGACGGCCCATGACCTGAGCCATGACCCCGGCGAGCTGGACGATGTGAGCGGCAGCGCGGCCTTCGCGCCCCCCGCCGCAGCCGCCCTGCGGCACGAGCTGGAGCGCGCCATCGCGGCGCGGGACGACCTCGATCGGATCGACTCGGGCGAGGTCATCCGGCTCAGCGACCCGGCCGCGGTGGCCGAGCTCAAGAGCCTGGGCTACGTCGGCGGCGGCGAGCTGCCCGAGGGGACTGCGCTGCAGGGCACCCCGCTCGAGCGCTGGCCTCAGGGGCCGTAGTACTCCACGAAGTTGGAGGCCGACTCGAACAGGCGCACGCGCTGTAGCCGGCCCTCCAACTCGGGCGCCAAGCGCTCCCAGATCACGGCGGCCACGTTCTCGGCCGTGGTGATGGTGCCCGCCAGCCAGGGCACGTCCTGCTCCAGGTTGCGGTGATCCAGTTCGTCGAAGACGCGCGCCCGCATGAGCCCCGCCAGCACGTTCAGGTCCATGACCATGCCCGTGGTCGGGTCGATGGGTCCCCGGACCGTGACATCCAGCACGTAGTTGTGGCCGTGGAGCCGGTTGCAGGGACCATAGAGCCGGGCGTTCTCTTCGTCGGAGAGCGACTCGGCGTGCAGCCGGTGGGCCGCGGAGAACTCCAATCGATGGGTCAACTCGAACATCCGATCCTCCTCGGTGCAAAGCGCGGGCGCCGCTTGAGGCCAGCCGACGCGCGTCTCAAGACGGGGCGAGTCCCTTGGTGTCGCAGGGTGGCGCCGGGCGTGCAAGCCTGGCGCGCCGGCGGGGCCGGCGCATCAGCGCGTGTCGGAATTGAGCTGGCAGAACGCCCGCTCCGCACATATGCAATTACGCCGTCCTATTCGTCGGTCCGAAGCCGCAACGGAGACCCGCATCGGATGCAAGCGACGGCGCAGCCGCTCCCAAAAAGTTCCCAGACTTCGGAAACCAAGCACGACTGGCAGGCTACCAAAGGGGTGGTATGCTCGCAGTCTTCGTCCCCAGGGCGAAGATTGTAAAGAGCGCGCAGCCCGCGCGCCTGCCAAATAGAGAAGGACATGAGATCCATGACGACCCTCGAACTCTGCGCCAAGCTCGACAGCATCGACGCTGGAGACGTGGCCACGCTGTTCTTCAAGGACGGTGAGATCATCCGCGGCGGGATGCTCTACAACTCCACCCAGCAGCGCGGCGTGATCATCAACCCCGATAGCGAGACCCAGAGGCGCTTCGAGGCCAATGAGGTCTCCAAAGTCTGGCGTCAATGAGCCCCAGGGCCCCCAGCGGGCCCCTGCTCGCCGCGTCGACTCCCCCAGCGTGAGCCGCCAACGATGTTCAGCCTGACTCCCTCAGCCGTGACCGAGGTCAAGCGCATCCTGTCCGAACAGGGCGTGGACGACATGTCCCTGCGCTTGGGCGTGTCCGGAGGCGGATGCAGCGGTTTCTCGTACGTGATGACGTTCGAGAAGGACGTCTCCGAGGACGACCAGACCGTCGGGTACGACGGGCTCCAGGTCGTCATGGCACCCTCAGCGGTGCCCTACGTCGGCAACATCGTCCTGGATTTCCGGGACGAGGTGTCCAAGCGCGGGTTTGAGTTCCACAACCCGGACGCCACCGACAACTGCGGCTGCGGCAACTCGTTCTCGGTCTGAACCGGTCGCTGCGCCGCGGCGGCTGAGGCCGCCGACCCACCTCGCCCCGGGTCAGGGTCCGTCGCAGCTCCGCTCCGCCATGGCGTCCGCTCCGGACCCTGCCTGGCGCGCAGCGGGCAGCTGCCTGGCCGGCCAAACAGCCGTCCGCGGCGGATAGCGACCGATTCCCGCCGGAGGCGCGTTGCCGATCTGCAACGAAGCGCTGAATCGCCTGCAGATCGTCGCACGGCTCCCCATAGAATCGACGCACCACCGGCAGCGGTGCACTCCTGCCAGACGCTGCTAACGGGCCGGTGCATCCCCAGGGCGACGCGGGCCTTGGCGACCGGCACCCGCTCCAGCGCGCGCCCCGCCGGGGCCACCACGGCCGCCGCCGGGACCACCACGGCCGCCGCCGGGACCACCACGGCCGCCGCCGGGGCCACCACGGCCACCGCCAGGGCCACCACGGCCACCGCGATCTCCGCGGTCGCCGCGTCGGTGGCCGCCCAGCTTGTCGTGCAAGCTGAGCAGACCCGCGTCACGGGGAGCGGCCCGCAGGCCCTCCTCGACGGCGGACAGGGCCTCGCGCTTCTTGCCCAGGGACGACAGGCAGCGCGCCCGGTTGGCCTGCACCAGCGCGTTGTGGTCCTTCTCGTGCTGATCCTCGGGCCGGCGCCAGAGCGCCTGACCGAACGCGGCCAGGGCCGGCTTCCAGCGCTGGAAGTCCGCCTCGGAGCGCCCGCGGTCGAACCAGAACAGCAGGTCGGTGCGAGCGGCGTGCTCGCCGGCCTCGAAGAACGAGCCCAGGGTCAGGGGCGGCAGCGGGCCGGTGCGCAAGGCGCGGATCAGCTCGCTCGGCGCGTGGAAGGCGGTGGTGTGCTCCGTCGTCGCACCTGAGAGAGTGCGCAGCAGTTCGATCGCCATGGCGTGGCGGTCGGCCTCCTCGGGCGCCAGGACATCCACCAGCGCCGCCGCCACCACCGGGTGAGGTGTACGCAACGCGCCCTCGCCCGCAGGCACCAGCATGGGAGCGCCGGCGTCCACCACCTGGGCCTGCAGAGCGTCCGCGCCCAGGCCCAGCAGCTTGGCCAGCTGGTCCAAGGCCAAGCTCATGCTGAACTGGTGCACGAAGGCCGTGGCCAGCAGGGCCCGCCGGACCACGTCCTGCTCCCCGAGGCCGGCCGCGAATGCGGCGCAGGAATCACTCACGCTGACGCCGCGGGTGGCCCGGCTCACGCCGTCCAGCACGGTCTGCCCCTCCGCCGCCAGGGTGCTGACTGCGCTCTTTGCCGACTGCCCGTCGGCCAGACGGCCCTGCTCGGACAGCTTGGCCGACATCGAGCCGGCCTCGTCGCCATCCAGGCCCGCGAAGGACACCTCGGTCACCTCGGCGTGCTGCCGCACGCGGTGGCCGAGCCCTGAGCGTTCCCAGCGGTCGGCATCCGCCGCCACCGCCAGGCAGACCTTGCCTGCGCCGTCCTGCGCCAGCTGGTGCAGCAGGGCCGGAAGGCCCGCGAGCTGCTCGCCGTCATCCATGACGAAGACCGCCCGGGCCCCATCGGCCTCGGCCGGCAGGTACCGATCGGGAGCCGCCACACCCGGCTCGCGCCAGAAGACGCGCGGTCCGGTGCCGGCCAGATCCCAGGCCAGGCGCCGCAGGAACGTCGTCTTGCCCTCGCCACCCTTGCCCGTCATGAGCACCAGCGGCACGCGCCCCTCGGGGGCCTGCGCGACCACGGCAGCGGACACGACGCTCGCCGCGCTGCGGGCCGAGTCGAGGCCGTCCTTGATGGGCGACCAGGAGCGACCGTAGCCGGCGGCAAAGCGCTGTCGCTCGGCGTCATCGCAGGCCGGGACAGAGGCCTGGAAGGCATCGTCGAGTTCGGTGTAGCCCCTGGGCGGGTTGCCCGTGGCCGGCTTGGGCACCTCGAGCTCATCCAGGATCCTGGAAAGCTGCGCCAGGGCCTCGGAGGGGGCCATGGCCTGGGGAAACTCGACCACAGTGGTGCCGTAGTACATCGAGGCCCGCAGCGCCGAGGCCGGATCCGCCGAGCCCTCGGGGATCAGGGCGATGTTGGGCGGCATGTGTCCGTTGAACACACGCCCCACGTCGTCCAACAGCTCCACCAGATCGGGATCGTCCAGCAGAAAGCCGCTGAACAGCACCGTGCGACCGAAGGTGGCGCGCAGGAACGACTGGTAGCGGCTGTCCGCCGCCGTCAGCTGCTTGCGGTTCTTGTTGGTCAGCACCAGCGTGTCGGGCTCGGCAGCCAGACCGCACAGATGCATCACGAAGGGCTCCTTGCGAGCGTAGGCCGACACCAGGCCCTTGCCGTCCGGCCCGAACACGCGCGGCGTAGCGTCCAGATCGGCCGGGGCGGAGGCCTCGAGCGCGTCGCTCACCTGGGTCGTGATGAGACCCGGCTGACGCAGCATCCAGGTGGCGGCAAGGCCCTCGTCGGCGGCGCTCTTCAAACGCGCGTCGTCGGCCAGAGAGGCTCGATCGCCGTCACCGAGGGCGTCCTTCAACGCCGCACGAGTGGCGAGTTCCGCCGTCCCGTGTGCCGGTCCGAGAATCACCGAGAGGGTCCGCTTACGAGTGGCAGTACGGAGGGTGCGGAAGATCCCTCCGTCGATCCAGAGGGGCTTACTCATGTAAGGATGCTCGGGGAGACTGCCTCGAGGGCGTCTCCCATGCCGGCCCTGTTTTCGGGGTTTGGTGAAGTCATCCCAAGCTAAACATGGCGCGCCAAGCTGTCAAACCGCGTCGCCCACATTGCGGGCGGCGCTGGACTTGGAGGGGCGCCGCGCATATCACGTCCCGGACATTGCCCCCCCCCCCCGCAAGGACCGCCTCATGGCCGCCAAGCCCAGCTCCAGCCGTCCCACCCGCGGTTCCGGCAGCCCCAGCAGCGGCGCCGGTCGCCCTCGCCGGGGCCCCGCCAGCCGGGGCGGGCCCCAGGGATCGGCCATCATCGGTCAATCGGGCGGCCCCACGGCGGTCATCAACCAGTCGCTGGTGGGCCTGATCGAGGCGGCGCGGGACTGCCCGTCCATCGATCGCGTCTGGGGGGCCCGCCACGGCGTGGTGGGCATCCTGGCCGACGACCTGGTCCGGCTCGACAACCAGAGCCAGCGCACGCTCGAGCGGGTGGCCCTCACCCCGGCGGCCGCCCTGGGCTCGGTGCGCATGAAGCCCACGCGCGAGCAGTGCCTCGCCATGTTCGAGACCTTCCGCAAGCGCGACGTGCGCTACCTGTTCTACATCGGAGGCAACGACTCGGCCGAGACCGCCCACATCGTGCTGGAGTGCGCGCGCGCGGAGCGCTATCCGATCCGCGTGTTCCACGTGCCCAAGACCATCGACAACGACCTCAAGGTCACTGATCACTGCCCCGGCTTTGGCAGCGCCGCCAAGTTCGTGGCCCAGGCGTTCATGGGCGACAACCTGGACAACCGCTCGCTGAAGGGCGTCAAGATCAACGTGGTCATGGGACGCCACGCGGGGTTCCTCACCGCGGCGTCCGTGCTCGGCCGGCGCGCCGACGATGACGGGCCGCACCTGGTCTATGTGCCCGAGGTGTCCTTCAACCCGCGCCGCTTCGTGGCCGACGTCAAGCGCGTCATCGAGCGCCTGGGCCGCTGCGTCGTGGCCGTCAGCGAGGGCGTGCACGACGCCAGGGGCGTGACCCTGGCGCAGAAGCTGGCGACCGACGCCGAGCGCGACAGCCACGGCAACGTGCAGCTGTCCGGCTCCGGAGTGCTGGGCGATCACCTGGCGGGGCTGGTGCGCGCAGCCCTGCCCGGCATGCGCGTGCGCGCCGATACGTTCGGCTACCTGCAGCGCTCATTCGCGGGCTGCTGGTCCGAGACCGACGCGGCGGAGGCCCGCGCCGTAGGCCGCGACGCGGTGGGCTTCGCCATGAAGTCCAAGGGCGGCACGGTGGTGCTCAAGCGGCGGCCGGGCAAGCGCTACGGTTGCAGCACCGCGCTGGCGCCGCTCAGCAAAGTGGCCCGGCACACCAAGGACATGAACCCGCGCTTCATCACGGCGGCCGGCAACGACATCACCCAGGCCTTCGTCGATTACGCCGCGCCGTTGGCGGGGCCGCTGCACCCGCTCGGCCGCCTGCGCGGCATGTAACGGCGAGCGCCGCGGCGGCGCGCCCTGCTGGCGTCAGCGCAGGGTGTTGGCCGTGAACACCTGCGGGTTGAGCGGATAGCGCGCCGAGCGACCCGAGGCCGCCATGATGGTGGCCGCCAGCGTGGCCACGACGTGCAGCACGACCACCAACAGCACAAGCGGCACGCCGATCAACAGCGGCACCAGCAGCAGGCTGCCCAGGTAGAGCGCCGCGCAGATCAGCTGGAAGTTGATGGCCAGGAGGCCCTGCCGCTGCTCGAAGGCGCTCTCGTCACGGCGCACCAGCCACAGCACCAAGGGCGCGACGATGCCGGCGCCAGGAACGGGCGCCAGGTAGCTCGCCAGCCCGGCCACATGCATCAGCGCGGACCAGCTGCGGGCCTCGGTCGATGGCTGCTCAGCGCTCGATGGCTGCGGAGCATCGGAGGCCTGCGGCGGCGAATGCCAGCTGAACATGAAGAACTCCGATGGGGTGCTGAGACCCCCCTTGGTGGGAGAGCCGCCCAGCGCCTTGCAGGCCCGCCGCTTCAGGCCACGCTGGCGTAGTGCTCCAGGATGTCGGTGCGCGTCACGATACCCAGCAACATGTCGTCCAGACTGACGGGCAGGGCCGAGACGCGGTGTCCCAGCATGAGCGGCACGCACTCGCTGAGCATGTCGGTGGGCTCAATGGTGATCACGTCCTTGGACATGATGTCGCCTACGGTGGTGGCCTCCACAAAGACGCTGCCTGCTTGCTGCGCCGAGGCGTCCGCCACCAGGGCTCGGCCCACGGCCAGACGCACGTCCCGATCGGAGACGATGCCAACCAGGTCCTCGCCCCGCAGCACGGGCACGTGGCGGATGCGCCAGTCGTGGCATTGGGTCACGGCCTCGTCCAGGCCGTCCTCCGGCGTGAGCGTCACCACCAGCGAGTGCATGACCTCCTCGACCGTGGCGTCGAGGCGGTCGGACACGGCCGGATCGCGGCACAGATCGCGGAAAGCCGATACCAGGTTGGTCTCGGTCACGATGCCCGTGAGGCGCCCCCCGCTCAGCACCGGCAGGGCCCCCACGCGCTGCTCGATCATGCGCGCGGCGGCCAGGGGGCCGCGCTCGGCCGTCTCCACGCAGAGCACCGGGGCGCGCATGAGGTCGCGCACCAGATGGGGCAGGTTCTCGTCGTCCCCCAGGCCCAGCTTGTCGAGCGACATGCCGCCCGTGCCAAGCTTGACGTCGCGGTCGGACAGGATGCCCACCAGTTCGCCCCCCCGCTCCACCGGCAGATGCCTGAAGCCGTGCTTCTCCATGAGCAGAATCGCCTCCTCCAGCGGTGCATCGGGAGAGACGGTGACGGGGTTCCTGGTCATGAACCGGGAGACCTGCATGGTGAGGTGCCTCCTGTGTACGAGAGGCCGCCCCTGAGGCGGCCACCCCATGGTACCCACCCGGCGCTTCTGGGGGCAGGTCGGCGTTGACGCGCCCGAGCCGCGGACCCTACTCTCCTCCGTTCGGTCCACGTCACACCCAGAACACCGGAGCAACCCGATGCACCCGTTACTTCGCCTTCTCCTCTGCACCGCCCTCGCCCTGACGGCGCTTGCATCCGGCATCGCGGCCCAGGACCTGGACGCCGCGGGCGCGCTAGGCAGTGACGTCACGCTCAAGCTCACCAACGGCGACACGATCTCAGGCCGACTGATCTCCAACCAGGGCCTGGACATCGTGATCGAGCACGACCTGCTGGGCCGCATCGTCATCCCGCGCACCACCATCGTGCTGCAGGGACGCGAGCCCGAGCCCGAGGAGGAAGTGGTCGAACTCGTCTCGCCCTGGTCCGGCAGCTTCGATGTCCGTCTGAGCGGCTCCTCAGGCAACACCAGGGACAAGGACTACGGCGGTGAGCTGAACGTACGACACGAGACCGAGTCGGACATCGACACCGTTCTGATCACCTACACGAAGGAGACAGCCTCGCGCAAGCCGGGCAAGAACACCACGAAGAACGAGTCATTCAGCCGCTACCGGCACGAGTGGAAGATCGCGGAGTCACGCTGGCGGCCCTTTGCACAGACGGGCGTTGAGACCGACCAGTTCAAGAACTGGGACTACCGGGTCGAGGCTGCGGGTGGCTGGGGTTACCTCTTGGTGGATGAGGACAGCGAGCGCTTGCTGGGCCGGTTCGGTGGTGGCGCCAACAAGAGGATCGGCGCGACAGATGACAATGAGGACGTGAACTACGAGGCGCTCCTCGGCCTGGACTACTCCATCGACTTCTCGGCCAGCAAGCACTTCTTCGTCGAGGCGACGTACTTCCCCAGCGTCAGCAACAGCGGCGATTACCGCACGTTCAGCAAGGGCGAGTTGCGCTTCGATCTGGCTGACGACTCGAGCTGGTACTTCAAGGTGGGCGCCGACCACAAGTACGACAACACGCCAGACCCCGGCGACGACCAGAACGACTTCAACTACTACGCCGGCGTGGGCTCTCGCTTCTGACCTGTGCCTGCTCCCAGTGCCTGCGCCCGGAGGCTTGGCGTCGTGGCAGCACACCGTGCTGCACTCGACGTGACCCCCGCTGACCGCGTCTCATCGCGCCGCAGCCCCGGCTGCTCGCTGCATCCGCCGGGCGCCTGCCTGATCGTGCTGCTGCTGATCTCGGCGCTGGGCGCCCGGGCAATCGGCCAGACCGTCCCGCGCGAGTTCAGCCGGGGCGAACAGGTCGTTGTGACCCTGCCCAACGGCGACGTGCTGCAGGGCGTGGTGCGCTCGGACAACGGCCTGGAATTGGTCCTGCAGCACGACCTGCTGGGGCTGTTGGTGCTGCCCTTGGCCTCGATCGAGATCACGCGGGACGACCCGCTCACGATGCCCCGCGATGAATCGGTCACGTGGTCGGGGAACTTGGCGATGACGGCCGATGGCTCGCTGGGCAATACGGAGGACGCCAGGTTCTACACTCGCGCCGACATCGTGCGCCGAGCCCAGGACACGCGCGACACGTTCAGCGTCGATTACGCGCGCGAGAAGGAGTCCAACGACACGGGCAAGCGCGAGACCTCCAAGGACCAGCTCATGCTCCAGTGGCAGCGGGAGTTGATCACGCAGGGCTCTCCCTGGCTACCGACCCTGATCGTAAGCGAAGAGATCGACAAGCAGAAGAACTACGACCACCGCGGCTCGGCGCGGGCTGGCCTGGGCTACGCACTGATCGACACCGAGACCGAGCGCCTGGTCCCGCGTTTCGGCGCCGGCCTCAGCAAGAAGTTCGGCGCCGAGGAGGAGGACGACATCCTGTACGAGGGCTTCGCCGGGGTCGATTACCAACTCGACATGACCTCGCATAGCCACTTCACGATCACCTCGTACTTCATTCCCGCGATCAGTGAGAGCCGCCAGTACCGCACCTTGAGCAGGGGTGAGCTGCGCTACGACCTGGACGACGAGTCGCGCTGGTACCTGCTGTTGGCCTTCGACCACGAGTACGACAACACGCCGGACACGGGCGATGACCGCAACGACTTCGACTACTGGGCGGGCCTCGGCCTGCGCTTCTGACGGGGCGGGCGGACACCACGCCGGACCCGGCGCCTACTCCCCGCGGAAGACGGGCGGCCGCTTCTCGCGGAACGCCGCCAGGGCCTCGAGGCGGTCAGCGCTAGGCAGCACGCGCTCCAGATACAGCTCGCGCTCCGCCACCAGGCCATCCTCCAGTGACGCCCCCGAGGCGGCCACGTCCAGCGCCGCCTTGGCGGCGGCCACCGCCAGCGGGCCGTTGGCGGCGATGGCGCCGGCCAACTGCTGAGCGGCGGTGCGCAGGCCCTCGCGCGGCGCCACCCTGTCCACCAGGCCCATGGCCAGGGCGTCGTCCGCGGCCACACGCCTGGCACTCAGGATCAGGTCCTTGGCGCGCGACAGCCCCACCACCCGAGGCAGCCGCTGCGTGCCGCCCGCGCCCGGGATGATGGCCAGCGAGGTCTCGGTCAGACCCAGCTTCACGTCCGCGGCCGCCACGCGCAGATCGCACGCCAGGGCCAGCTCCAGCCCGCCGCCGTAGGCCACCCCGTTGAGCACCGCGATGGTCGGCTGGGGCAGGGCAGCCACAGCGCTGAACGTGTCGCCGATTCGCGCCACGAAGTCCCGCGTCTGCTGCTCGCTGAAGCCCTTGCGCTCCTTGAGGTCGGCGCCGGCACAGAAGGCCCGCTCACCGCGGCCGGTGATGAGCACCACGCGCGCCGAGCGATCGACCGAGAGCTGCTGCACCAGCTCGCCCAGCCGGGCCAGGGTCGGGTACGACAGCGCGTTCATCACGTCGGGCCGGTCGAGCACCAGCCAGGCCAGGGCGCCATCGCGCTCGAGGGTCACGAGATCCGTCATGTTCCGGGGCTCCGCACGGTGGGCGTGGGAGCGTACCAGGAGCGCCAGGCGCCCACGCGAGCCCACCGGGGTGGTGCAAGCGCAGGTAACGAACGCACGCGCTGCCACGTTGATCGCACCGGATGGCGGGTCCATGCTGACGTCGGCGCTGTCGCCACATCCCCGCCCGCCGCCGGAGGCCTTGGTGGAGTCCCTGCTCGACGCCGGAACCCTCGTGCGCTGGCTGCACCTCGTGTCAGCCGCCGCCTTCGTGGGCCTCGCCGCTGCGCTGGACTGGGTCCTGGGGCCGGCGCTGCTAGGCCCCCGCGGCCGCGGGTTGCTGGGCCGCGTGGGCCCCATGCTCATGCTGGCCCTGCGTTGGACGGGCGCCACGGCCTGGGTCACCGGCATGGTCTACGGCCTGGGCTGGCTGGCCCGGCAGGACCCGGCGGGCCCGCTGAGCTGGCTCAGCAGCAATCAGCGTGGACAGTGGATCGCCCTGGCCGCAGGGCTGGCCAGCGTGGCGGTGTTCCTGAGCTGGTTCCTGGTGAGCCCGTGTTGGGAGCAGCTCGCCGCCGCGTCCGCTGCCGACGCACAGGGGGCGAGCCAGCGCGCGGGCCCAGATCCCCGTCGCTGGAGGCAGGGAGCGGCTCTCGGCGCGCGGCTCACCAGCGCGCTCAGCCTTCCGTTGCTGTTTGCCATGGGCGCCGCGCGCCACCTGGGCGAAACCGGCGCCGACCCGCCGGCCTCATTCGGTCCCGCGGCGACCCTGGTGGTCGTTGGGGGGCTGGCGGCCGGCTTGGTGCTCGGCTCAGCGGCCAACGCGCTGGCGCGCCGGAGCCTGGACGCCGGGCCGGGCTGACGCGGGGGCGTAGCAACGAACGCTGCGTTCGCCGGGCACCCTCGCAAGTCGGGCCGCCGGGCTCGCGGGCCCGGAGCGCACGAGCGTCGCGACGGGTGAGCCTCAGAGCGTCAGCGTGACGTCGCCGGTGTCCGTCTGCTCGCCCACGCTGACGTCCACGCTGAGCGCTCGCGTCCCGAGTCGCTCGTGCCAGACGCCGAGCTCGTAGCTCCCCGGCGGCAGGCCCTCGAGGGACCAGCGCCCCTCCTCATCGGTGACGCAGAAGAAGGGGTGCTCCACGACCCCGATCCAGCCCTTCATCCAGGCGTGGATGTCGCACGCCAGCTCGATCATGACCTCCTCGCGCTTGAACTGCAGCTCGCGCTGGAGCACCTCGCCGGGCATGGCCAGGTTTCGGGCGCGGTTGCGTTTGGGCTTGGTGTGCACGTTGTGCAGCACGCCGTCGCTGTTGAGCACGCGCAGGGTCTGGCCGGTGACCACACCCACCACACGCGGGCGGTACATGCAGCCGCGTTGGTCCAGCTCCACCACGCCTTTGGGCTCAGGCAGCTCCCAGCCGTCAAGCCCGCTCCGGACCCACACGAAGGCCCCGGCCAGCGCGCCGTCGCGCACGCGCAGCGACTCGTCAACGTAGCCGCCGGCCTCGCTCGCGGCGCCCACGCAATAGCTGTCACCGGTGATGAGCAGGGGCTCGGGCGCGGGGGCCGGACTGCCCAGCACGACACGCCCACGCAGCCCGCCGGTGTGCTCCGGGTCGATGGGCTTGTCCGGGTCAGGGACGACCGCGGACATGCCGCCGCGGCCACTGGCCGCCCCTGCCTCGCCGGGCTGTGCCGCGGGCGCCATCGATCCCGCCTGCTCGCCTCCGCAGCTCGCACACCACAGCGCGCACAGCAAGGCCCATGCGACGCCGGCGCCGCGCGCCGATGCTATCGTGCTCGCCATGGCCTTCATCGACACGACTCCTCCCGCCCAGGCCGAGGGCCGGCTCAAATCGATCTACGATCAGGCCGTCACCCGCGCAGGCCGAGTCTACAAGATCGTCGAGATCCAGGGCGCCAACCCGCCTGTGCTGGCCGCGTCCATGGGGCTCTACCGGGCGGTCATGCTCGGCGACTCGCCGCTCACGCGCATCGAGCGCGAGGCCATCGCCGTCGTGGTGAGTCGCGCCAACGACTGCTACTACTGAGTTGCCGCGCACCAGGAGGACCTCCGTGCCGAGGTCCACAAACAGCTCAGCAGTGATGACCTGCTCGCCGACGACGGCCAGCGCCGCCGGCGCGCCGACGCCTTCGCGACCGACATGGCCTCCCAGGGCAGCGACGCGGCGCCCGACGAGCGCCTGCGCGCGCTGCTGCGCTACGCCGAGCGCCTGGCCCTCTCCCCGGGTGACGTGAGCGCCGACCACGTGCAGCAGCTGCGCGAGGTGGGCTACGACGACCGGGCCATCCACGACGCGGCCCAGACGGTGGCGTACTTCAGCTACATCAACCGCGTGGCGGACGGCCTGGGCGTCGATCCAGAACCCGGCGCCTGAGCGGCGGCCGCTGCGAGCGTTGGCGCCGCAGCAGCTCCGGGCGCAGCGACGCCACCGCCCCAGCGCGCCTACGGCGGCGGCCCCGAGTGCATGCGCGGCGCGAAGGGCAGGCCCGCGATGAGCCGCCCCTCCAGCGCCGCCAGCTCGTCCCAGCGTGCGGCCACGCAGCGCTCGTCGGTGGACTCGCGGGCCAGTTGCAGGAAGAGGGAGCCGTGACGGGCCTCGGCTTCGCACAGCGAGCGATAGAGCGGGGCCAGCGACGCCAGGGCCTCGCAGTCGGCCAGGGCCGCCATGCGCTCGTGGCTGCGCAGCTCGATCAGCGCGGACACCAGCAGCGAGTCCAGGAACACGACGTCCGGCGGCCCCCCCCTGCGCGCGGCCGAGAGCAACCCGCGGGCGTAGGGGCTGGGCAGGTCCTCGCCCAGGCCGGCGCCGCGGGCGTCCAGCTCGCGCAGCACGCGCTGCAGGTGCTCGGTCTCCTCGCGCACCAACGGCATCAGGCGCAGGGCCAGACCCGGCCGGTCCGAGCTGCGCTTGATCAGGGTCATGGCCGACGCGGCGGCCTTCAGCTCACAGTGGGCGTGGTCGGAGAGCAGGGCCAGGGGCTGGCGGGCCACCGCGTCCGCCCAGCCCGGCGGCGTGGCCCAGTCCAGTTCATACGAGACGGCGCACGTCACGGCAGCATCAGCTCTAGCTGGCCATCGCGCTCGCGCACCTCGAACAGTTCGATGGCGTAGTCGGGCACCATGGTGCAGGCGCCGTTGCGCAAATCGAAGTGCCACAGGTGCTGCGGACAGTCCACGCCCCCATCGGCCAGCACGCCCTCGGTCAGGTCGGCGTGCACGTGGGGGCAGCGCGCGTCGAAGCCCACCAGCCGGCCCTCCAGGCGACACACGCCGTACAGGCGGCCGTCCAGCTCGAGCCTCAGCATGGCGCCCTCGACCAGCTCGTGGGCGGCGCCGACCGGGACCGCAGGTGTCATCGCTCGTCTCCGTCGGCGCCGATGTAGCCGTTGGCGCGCAGGGCCGCCTCGTTGTCCGTGAGCGGCTGCACGTCACCGGGGCGCGCTGCCGCAGAGCTCACGTACCAATCCAGGGCCGCGGCCTCCAGCGCACGATAGGCAGCGTGCTGCGCCGCGTCCATGTCGCCCGGCAGCAGCGACTCCTGCTCGCCCTGCGGCCGGGTGAGATCGTAGCGCAGCACCGACAGCGGCGCGGGCCGCTCCTGCCCGGGGCCGTCGCCGCCCAGCTCGAGCACGACCTTGCGGCGCTGCGGATCCTGCGCCGACACCAGGATGCGTTGCGGACCGAAGAGGTGCGTGCGCGTGAGCGAGAACACCGGCCGACCCTGCTCTGAGCGCGGCAGCAGCGCCCGCGCGCCGCCCGCCACCGGCGGCGCGCCTCCCAGGCGCAAGAGCGTGTTGGCGAGTGACGCGGACGTCACCGGCTGCGTCACCTCCCCCACTGGAACCCCAGGCCCCACCAGCACCAGCGGCACATGCAGCATGGGCTCGTTGAGCGCGTAGCCGTGACCGAGGTGGCCCAGCTCGAACAGCTCCTCGCCGTGGTCAGCGGTGATCACAACCAGCGTGCGGTCGTCGAGCCCGCGCAGCTCCAGGGCCTCGCGCAGGCGCTGCAGCTGGCCGTCGAGGTAGGCCACCTCGCCGTCATAGAGGTCGATCACATGGGCCTGCTCGGCGGGCGTGAGTGGCGGCTCGTCCTGGCTGTGCAGGCGCTGCGGCAGGTGCCCCGAGAGGTCGCGCGCGGGCACCGGCCCCCGGGCGAAGCGCAGGCGCGCGTCGCCCGGCGCGCCGTAGGGTGCGTGCGGGTCCATCAGATGCAGGTAGGCAAACCAGCGCGCGTCCGCGAGCTGTCCATCGACCCAGCCCAGCAGCTGATCCAGCATCTCGGAGGCGTCGGCGCCGCCGGGCTCCGTGGGTCCGTCCCGGTTGACCCAGGTCGAGAAGCCCTGATCGAAGTTGTTGGCCCGTGCCAGCAGCGGGTTGGCCACGAACGCGCCGCCCACCAGGCCCTGGGCGGTCAGGCCCTCGGCCCAGGTGTCGAGCGCATCCATGAGGTAGCTGCGCGCGTCACCCAGTACGCCGTGGGTGTTGGGCGGCAGCCCCGTGAAGAGCGAGGCCGTGGCAGGCAGGGTCCACGACGAGGGCGAGATGGCGCGGGTGAAGCGCAGTCCCTCTGCAGCCCAGGCGTCCAGCTGCGGCGAGGTGGGCCGCGGGTTGCCCCAGGCCGACAGGCGCCCGGCGGCCAGCGTGTCCACGCAGACCACCAACAGGTGCGGACGGGCGGACGAGGCGCGCTGCCGCGGGACCGCGCGCTGTTGCCGCAGGCTCAGGTGCCACCACACCGGCTCGGCCTGAGGCTCCCCCGGCGCAGGCCCCGTCGCGCCCGCGCGCGTGGTCTCCAGGCGCAGCGTCAGCGCGCGCCCCTGCTCCGCCGAGAGATCAACCTCGAGCGTGCGCATGAGCCGGTCGAAGGGATGCTCGCGGTCCATCTCGCGCACGTACGCGCTGGACAGGGCGGCCCGCTCCTCACCGTCCACCAGCACCCGGAACGTGACCGGGAACGGATCGGCCCGGGACGGATCCTGACGATCGACGGGATACACGAAGGTGCGCGCCAGCAGGCGCGCGCCCGGTCCCAGGATCGGTGTGTCCACCTCGAAGGCGCTCTCGGCCCGGGCGTGCAACACGCTGGAGGACGCGTCCGACGCCAGCTGCCCGAGGGCCTCCTGCTTGTCGAGCCAGGCCGCGGGGTAGCTGCGCAGCGGCCGCTCGGCGTCCTGCCTGAGCACCCGGGCGCGCCCCGCGCTGAAGGCCTGCTCGAGATCGAGCAGCAGCTCATCGGAGATCACGGGTGGAAGTTCGCTGTGCGCGGGCCCTGACCCGGACGCCGGATCGGGCGCCGGATCGGGGCCGCAGCCCAGCGCGCACAGGACGCAGCCCAGCGAGCACAGCGTCAGGGCGAGCAGCCGGTGGCGAAACGGTCGGATCGGGACTCTCCAGCGGTCAGGCGATGGCTGCGCGGCGCCCCCCGGCGAGCCCTGGCGGCGTTCAGACGGAATCGAGCGAGCCCCAGGTTAGCCCCCGCCCTCGCGCCCTGCCATGGCGGCCCGGTCGCCTGCTCCGGCCGGAGGACTCGGCCGCGACCCGGCTAGCAGGTACACTGCCCGCCATGGTCCACTCCATGCCCACCCCCGACGCCCCCGACCCCGCAGCCCTCGCCGACATGGCACGACGTCAGAGCTTCGCCGGCGAACGCCGGGTCTTCGTGTTCGGCGACATCAACAGCCGCGTGGCCGAGCGGGTCGTGAGGCAGCTGCTCGACTACTCCGCGTCCAACCCGGTCGAGCCCATCGACCTGCTGATCAACAGCACCGGCGGCGACGTGGAGGCGGCCTGCGCCATCATCAACGCCATGCACGGCGTCCCCTGCCGGGTCAACACGGTCTGCATGGGCTTTGCCCAGAGCGCGGCCTGCATCATCCTCATGGCCGGAACCGGCGTGCGCACCGCCTTCGAGAACTCCGTGCTGCTGATCCATCGCATGGTCTGGGACGACCCGGGCGAGGTCGAGGATGAGCACGGCAACTACCTGCCTCCGCCGGATGAGAAGTACGTGGCCCTCTGCCGCCGGCTGGAGAACACCTACCTGGGGCGCTTCCTGAAGCACGACGCCCTGTGGGCCGAGAAGCAGATCCCCACGGCGATGGACCTGTCCACCGATGACGCTCTGCGCGCCGGGGTCATCGACGGCGTGATCTTCCTCGACCGCGGGTAGTCGGCCGCCGCAGCTCGCGACTTGGCCTCGCGCCCGCGCGGCCCCGCGGAGCGCCCGTCCCCAGCGAGACTCCAGCCACATCGGCTCGTTTCCGATCATGGGTTAGACTGCTCTGTTCGAGCTCCCCTCCAGACGCTCTCCCCCCGGGCGCCTCGCTTGAGACCTGACCACCACCCGGAACGCACATCGCCATGATCCGCAAGGCCATCAAGCAGTTCATGCTGGGCGTGAAGAGCCCCGCCCAGGCCACCCGCATCCTGGCATCCGAAGCCAAGATGCGCGCCGGCATCCGGACCCTGCGCTCGCTCGAGCTGGCGGTCACCTGGGTCTGCAACCTCGACTGCGACTTCTGCTACGCCGAAGACCTCATGAAGGCGCAGAACAAGCCGCCGCACATGCCGGTGGACGAGGTGGCGCGCATCACCCGCGAGGCCCACGACCTGGGCCTGATCCACGTCAACGTCACCGGCGGCGAGCCGCTGGTGCGCAAGGACATCTTCGACGTGGTGGACGCCATCCCCAAGGACGTGGTGGTCTCGCTGGTGACCAACTCCACGCTGCTCACCAAGGAGAAGGTCGACGGCCTCAAGCGGGCCGGGCTGTCCACCATCCAGATGTCGTACGGCAGCTACTATCACAAGAGCTTCAAGCGCGACCTGGCGCGCTACTGCGTCGAGCAAGGCATCAGCGTCACGCTCTCGGTGGTCAACATCCGCAGCGAACGCGAGAACATCGAGCAGGCCTTCAAGATGTCCGAGGAGGACAACTTCTCGGTGCTGTTCAACTACCCGATGATCTACAAGAACGTCGGGCTCGACAGCGAGTACTACTGGAAGATGCGCTACCACCCGCGCTGCCGCGAGGACAACCTCTTCTGGTCGGGCAAGGACCGCTGCCCCGCGGGCACGCACAAGCTCTACGTCACCAACGACGGCGACGTCATGACCTGCGACCGCATCCACGCCATCTACGGCAACGTGCACAAGGAGCCCCTCGCGGTCATCCACAAGCGCATGTACGAGCAGTTCATCACGCACAAGAGCTTCTGCCTGCTGGAGACCTGCAAGGACCAGTGGCAGGAGAACAACCAGCGCGCCGCTCGCAACTACTCCCTCGATCTGCTGGGCACCACCGCCGATCCCTTCAACGTGTTCGAGGGCACGCCGCTGATGGACACCACGGTGGTGGGCTCCACCGTGGCGCAGGAGATGCACGCCGCGCGCCGCTCCGCCCGCGACCAGGAGACGGCGGCGGACGAGAAGCAGCCCGCCTCGAGCTGAGCGAGCCCCGCGCCCGCGGACGCGCTCAGTGTTCCGCGGGATCGCGCCCCACCCGGCGCAGCTCCCAGAGCAGGTCGTCGATGCGCGTCCGGAAGCGCTCCACGCGCTCGGGGTCGCTGGCCGTGCGCTCCCACCAGCGGTGCCAGCTGTCGAGCACCTTCAAGCGGGTAGGCACCATGGCGCGCAGATCCTGGCTGCGCGACTCCGGCAGCACCACCTGCTTGAAGCGCAGCTGGCGCACGTACCAGTCCGAGGTCAGGGCGGCGGCCAGCTCGACGTCTGACGCCAGGGCCATGTCCAGCCCCACCGTGAGGTCGAGGTAGACGGGCGTCAGCTCGACGACGTGCACATCGGACAGCTCGCGCTCGATGCTCGCCAGCTGCGCCTCGTCGGGCTGGCCGTAGAAGCGCTCCGCCACCAGCGCCGCCCAGGCGTCGTAGTCGGCACGAGCCGTCCCGGGCGCGGGCCCGAGCAGCGCATAGGCCACCATCGACTCCGGTCGCAGCGAGGGCGGCGGCAGGCTGCGCCCCGAAGGCAGCAGCTGAGGGTCGGACGACGAGCCGGCCCCGATCGCCGCGCCGCCGACGGCGTCCACATCAGCAGCGCTGTCGCCCTGCGCCGCCGCGGCGTCTCGCGCCTCGCTCGCGCTGAGCGCCTCGGCGCCGCGCTCGGAGCCGCCGCGCGCTGCGTCCGCCTGTGCGGACGGCGAAGCACATGCGGGCAGCAGCAAGGCAACGAACAACACACCGAGGCGGATCATGAGGCGCTCCGGAACGCAGAGGGGCGAACGATCCACGAACTTAGCACACGCGCGCGAGTCGGCCCGGCGCGGCGCGGAGCGGCTCAGCCGCCCGTCGTCAGCAGCAGCTCCGAGCGCCGAGCCGGCAGCATGTGCTCGCGGGCAAACGCCTGCAGGAACTCAGCGGACAAGCCCGAGTAGGCGCCGGGCAGTTCACTGTGGGAGAGCCCCATGTTGATCTGGGCGTAGAGCAGGAACAGCGTCTGCATGGCCTCGATCCACTCCACGCCCGGCTGACTCGCGAGCGACTCGCGCAGCAGACGGAAGTCAGGCCACTCGCCCAGTTGGCTGCTCATCTGGCCGACCACCAGCCCCGCCTCGGGCAGGGCGTCCAGGCCACCCACGATCTCGCCCAGCACGCGTCGCACCAGCGCCTCGTCCTCTGGCTTGGGCAGAGACGCGGTCAGCAGCATCCAGCGCCCCTCCGGCGTGATCAGGTCGGCCACCGCCGTGGCCTGCACGCCGGCCTGTGTCAGGCTGCCGCGCTGCGCGATGCGGTGGTTGATGATGGCCGACAGGGCGTCGGCCGCCACGCGATCGAGCGGCCCCTCGTCCGGCATGAGGTACCACTCCATGTAGTGGCCGAGGGGCAGATCCCAGGTGGCCTCGCGGGCGGAGACCTCGCGCACCTGCTCGGGCGACAGGCCCGAGACGGCGTGCCGGGGCGCCTTGGCGGGGAGCTTCCCCAGGCGCTCCTGCATGGCCTCCAGCACCTCGGCCTGCGGCACCGGCCCCACCGACACGAAGAACACATCCGGACCGGGCACCACGCGCGCGGCCAGTTCGGACGCCAGCACCTCGCGCGACACGTCGTTGACCGCGCCCAGCACCTCCACGTGGGTGGCGCCGTGACGCAGCACTTGATTCCAGGCCGCCAGCGCCCACTTGTGCGTGAAGCTGGAGCGCGTGGAGAGCTCGACCTCGGTGACGACCTGAGCGCGCTCCCGCGGCAAGCCCAGCCGCAGCGCCTCCTCCGAGAGCGCGCGCCCGGCCAGCCAGTCCGCGTGCCAGCCCAGCGCCTTGCGCCAGCGATCCGGAGGCGCGTAGGTCTCCAGCCGCAGGGTCAGCGCCATGGTCTCGCCCTGGACCATGATGCCGTCCACCATCAGGTCATCCATGGCGGGGTCCACCGAGCGCACCAGCACATGCTCGGCCAGGTGCGCGAGCTGCGTCTGGCCGGCGCCGTCATCCAGCAGCCCCCAGGGCAACAGGGTGAACAGCACCTGCTGGCTCATGAGCGGGGCGTCCACCAGCACATACGACAGGCCATTGGACAAGCTGCCCTCCAACCAGGGACCGGGCTCGTCCTGCAGCGGGTCGGGGGCCGCGGCCGCCTGCAATCCAGGGGCCAGCAGAACGAGCAGCGCGACCAACAACGTGGGCATGGAGAGTCTCCGGACCGGCGAGCGGCAGATGCTAGCAGCCCGCGGGACGCGGCGGCCCCCCAGGATCTGCGGACCCGCCTCGACGCTCCGCGCTCACAGCTCGCGCGAGATGGCGTCCACCAGGATGGCCTCCAGGCCGCCCAGGTACTCCAACAGGGCCTGCTTGGGGGCGTCGGGATCTCCGGGGTCCAACGCGGCGGCCTGGCTCAGGTTGCCCTCGATGCCAAGATCGGTGGCCAGCACCAGGCGCACGTCGTTCAGGAAACGCAGCAGCAGGTCGAGGGAGCCGGCCTCCAGGATCAGGTCCAGGCCGGGGGCCGCAGTGGACGCCCCGGCTGCGGCGTCGACGCCGGCCGCGCCCCCTGCCCCCCCCGCGGGGGTCGTGCCAGCCAGTAGGGATCGGACCTCCACCAGCATGTCGCGCCGCTCACCCAGCAGGCCGTCTCCCAGCAGCCGGCGATGCTCGCGCTCCTCGGTGGGGTCGGCGTAGCTGGGCGGGAAGAGCCGGTCGATCACCCGTCGGTTGCTGCCGGGGTCGGCCAGCAGGGCCTCGAGCTGCGCGGGCAGGCCCTTGAGGATGGCCCCCTCCAGCGGCAGCAGCACCAGCTTCCAGCGCGGACGGCCGGAGTCTGGGGCCGGCCCGAGCCGCTCCAGGTGCGTCATGCCCGGCGCCCGCGGATCACGACTCGACCTTCTCGAGCGTGGCCTGCAGCCCGTAGGCGTGCAGCCGCGACACGAAGAACTCCGCCCGCTCGCGCGCCTCGGTGGCCACGACCGAGCTGCCCTCCTCGTGCACCTCCCGCATCTTGCGGTTGGCCACCTCGGCGCTGAAACCGAACAGGCGCTGGAAGACATAGGCCACGTAGCTCATCAGGTTGATGGGGTCGTCCCAGACCACCACCTTCCAGGGCCGGTCGAGGCGCGTGCTGCCCTCGGCCTGGGGCGCCGGCAGAGTGCGCGTCTCCCCAGGCAGGTCGGCGGCGTGCGCGGGCGTGAGCGGGGCTGCCATGGGCGTCTGGAGCGGGGTCCGGTCGGTGCCCGCCGTGCGGCGACGGGGCAGATCAGGGCGGTCGGAAGCTCGGACGGGGGGCGCTCAGGCTCAGCAGCTTCGCGCCCGGGTCGTCACTCGGCCAACACTGGTCCGCGATTGTATCGGTCAGGCGGGACGGGCGAGCCCCCCCTGCCCGTCGGTATGATGGCGCCGACCCCACGAATCACCCACGGACTCGCCATGCCCCAGCATCCTCCACGCACGCTCAAGCCCTGGCTCGCCCTGGTTCTCGGCCTCGTCGCCGTGGCCGCCCTGCTATGGGGCCTCCAGATCTTTGATCAGGCCTCGGAGTTCGAGGGCGCCGGCGAACCCGTGCGCGTGGGCGAGACCACCGACGGTCGCACGCAGCTCCCCGGCCGCGGACCCGACGGCGACGCCCAGGCCGCAGCGCCGGTCGAGCGACTGAGCGCGCGCCCAGCGGCGCTCGAAGCCGTCGATCTGGGCTACGGCTCCGACACCGACCTGGCGGTCATCGTGGGCCGGGTCGTTGACAGCAGCGAGGCCCCCCTGCCCGACATCGAGGTCAACCTCTATGACGAGAGCGGCGAGTACCTTGACTCGGCGCTCTCCGAGGACGACGGCACCTTCCTGCTCGAGTGGGACGAGCCCCTGCTGGCCGGCTGGGCCCTGGGCACCGAGCCCGACGCCGCGGCGGACCCCGACGACCCCGCTTCGCTGGGCCCCGCCACCTACGTGCACCCGGTGGACCTGCTGCCCGGCGCCAAGCCCGCCGAGTGCCTGCTGGTGCTGCTGACCGCGCCGCGCATCGAAGGTGTGGTGTTCGCGGCCGACACGCGCGAGCCGTGCGCCTGGGCAGACATCGAGCTGGTCTCGACGCACCCGGCCTGGATCGACGAGTTCCAGGACACGTTCACCGAGGAGGACGGCAGCTTCGGCCTCTCCGTGGTCGACCTGCCCAGCACGAAGCTGCTGCTGCGCGTGCTCGACGAGGACGACCGGGTGTCGTTGATCGGCCCGTTCGATCTCTCGCCGGGTGAGGTGCGCTGGCTGGAGATCCCGCTGCGCGATCCGCGCATCATCACCGGGCGCCTGCTGGACGCCCGCACCGGCGCCGGTCTCGAGAACGGCGAGGTGGTCGTGCTGCCCCTGCACGAGGCCTTCGAGACGGGCGACTCGTGGGACCTGAGCTTCGACGACGGCAGCTTCACGCTGGAGTCGATCGAGAGCCCGCCCGAGATCACCTGGATCTACGCCGAAGCCGAGGACCACGGCCCCGCCCTGGTGCAGGTCCCGCGCGGGCGCAGCGAGGTGGACATCCGTCTCAGCCCCGTGGCCTCGCTGCTGGGCCGGGTGCTGGATGACGAGGACGCGCCGGTCGAGGGCGCCATGGTGCGGGCCCTGCTGGCCGGGCCCGACGGACGGCTCTACGAAGACTACGAGGACGTGGCCTTCACCGATGAGGACGGCAGCTTCGAGCTCGACCTGGAGCTGGTCCCGGTGGACGCGGCCGTGCTCATCATCGAAGGCGACGACCACGTGCGCCTGCGCCGCGCGCTCTCCGAGCTGACCCCGGTGGGCATGGGCGGCGAGACCCGCTTCGAGATCACCATCGAGCGCCTGCCCAGCTCTTGAGGCCGCGGCCCGCAGCCGAAAGCACCAGCCGCAGCGCACGCTCCAGAGGACAGCCCCCATGTCACCGTCCGTCCCGCGCCTGGCCCTGCTGGCCGCCCTGCTCGCCTGCGCCTGCTCCACGCCGCTGCAGCGGCCCTGGTCCCCCGACGTGCGCCGGCCGAGGGACCTCGACGTCGAGCACGTGGAGCTGCGGCTCGCCATCGACCACCTCGCGGGCCACGTGTCGGGCGAGGTCGAGCTCACGCTCAGCGCCGTGGACGCGCCCCTGCGCCAGGTGCTGCTCGATGCCGTCGAACTCGACGTGAGCGAAGTCAGCGACGCGGACGGCACGCCGCTGCCGTTTCACCTGGGCCCCGAGACCCTCGTGATCGATCTACCCGCGCCTTTGCCCCCCGGGCAGAGCGCCCGCGTGCAGGTGCGCTGGTCGGCCTTCCCGCGCAACGGCCTGTACTTCGAGGGGCCCTCCAGCAGCGACCCCAGCCGCCCCTGGCATGTGTGGAGCCAGGGCCAGAACCACGAGGCGCGGCACTGGATGCCCTGCTGGGATCAGCCCACCGACCGCGCCAGTGTGCGCCTGGAGCTCGAGGTCAACGAAGACCTGGACACCCTCTGCGCCGGCGTGCTCGAGCACAGCGAGCTGCTGCCAGCCCTGGGGCGCCGGCGCGACACCTGGTCCCTCGACAACACCCACCCCACCTATCTGATCACGATCGTGGTGGGAGACCTGGCCGAGGGCCGGCTGCCCGGTCCGCTGCCCCTGCCGGTGCACGCCCGCGCGCGCGACCTGGACGCGGCGCTCTACGCCACACGCCACACCGCCAAGATGCTCGAGCTGTTCGCCGAGGTCACGGGCCGCGACTACCCCTTCCCCAAGTACGCCCAGGTCTTTGTCGACGACTTCACGGCCGGCGGCATGGAGAACATCTCCGCCACGACCATGTATGACGAGGGCCTGCACCACCCCACCGACGAGCCCCAGGTGGACATCAGCGGCCTGGTGGCGCACGAGCTCGCGCACCAGTGGTTCGGTGACCTGATCACCTGCGATGGCTGGGGCGAGCTGTGGCTCAACGAGGGTTTCTCCGACTGGATGGAGCTGCTCTGGACCGAGCAGCAGCTCGGGCGCGAAGAGGCCGAGCTGCAGGCGCGCGACTACCAACACGGCGGCATGCGCGCCGAGGATCGACACAGCCGCCCGCTGGTCTGGCCGCAGTACGACCAACCCGACGACATGTTCGACGGACACAGCTACGCGGGCGCCGCGGCCCGCATCCGCCTGCTGCGCAGCGAACTGGGCGCCGAGCTGTTTCAGCGCTGCCTGGCCAGCTACGTCGAGCGCCATGCCGAGACCATGGTCAGCACCCCCGAGCTCATGGCCGTGTTCAGCGAGGTCGCCGGCCGCGACCTCACGCGCTTCTTCGACGAGTGGTTCTACGGCACCGGCTATCCGACCCTGGAAGCCACCGTCGAGGCGGACGGGCGCACGCTCAAGCTGACCCAGACCCAGGCTGAGCGGGGCGGACGCGAGGTCTTCCACTTCGGCATCGACGTGGCCTGGTCCCGGGGCGGCGTGGAGTCGAGCGCCCGGGTGCTGTTCGACTCAGCCCAGCAGAGCCTGCCGCTGTCAGGGCAGGGCTCGCTCGACTGGGTCTACCTGGACGTGGGCTCGGTGCTGCCCGGCGCGCGCCAGCTGCTGCAGGACGAGGCGGCCTGGGCGCGCCAGCTCAGCGGTGCCGACGACGCCGTGGCGCGGCTGATCGCGGCGCGCTGGTTCGAGGGCGACCGCAGCGTGCGCAGCGACGGCGCGGGCGCCGCGAGCGAGGCCGGCACGCGCGCGCTGCACGCCGCCTGCACGGACAGCTTCCGGGCCGTGCGCGAGAGCGCCGCCCGGGCCCTGGCGCTCGAGCTGGACGAGGCCGCCGTCATGACCCTGCTGAACCTGAGCGAGGACGACGACCCGCGCGTGCGCGTCGCGGCCATCGAGGGGCTTGCCGAGGCCCTCGATGGCGACGCCTTGCGAGTGGTGCGCGCCGCCGCCGCCGACCCCAACGGCGCGGTGGCCGTGGCCGCCGTGCGCGCGCTGGTGGACGCCGATCGCCCGGAGGCCTGGTCGACGCTCACGCGCCTGCTGGCCGCCGAGCAGCGGGGCGCCGGCCGCATCCGCGTGGCCCGCGACCTGGTGCAGATGCTGCCGCGCATGGACGCGCCCGAGGCCCTGCCGCTGCTGGTGGCCACGGCCTCCAAGCACCCCGAGCGCTGGGTGCGCAGCGCCGCCGTGAGCGCCCTGGCCCAGATGGACGAGACCCGCGGACAGGTGGTCTTCCGCCAGCTCTGCCGCTCGCTGCGCGACGAGTCCCACAGCGTGCGTCAGGCCGCCGTGCGAGGTCTGGCCCTCGACGGCGTGGACGCCCGCGAGCGAGCGCACCTGCGCGCCCTGTACGACCTGGAGGTGCACTCCGGCGTGATGGCCTCGCTCGAAGCGCTGCTGCCATGAGGCGCCCCAGCGCGCCGGTTCCCGCCGCCGCCCGTCTGCGGCGCTACCTGTTCCCGGCCTTGGCGCTGGTCATCAGCCTGGTGCTGATGGAGCGCAAGCCCTGGCAGAGCGGCTTCGACGCCGGGGCGCTGCGGTCCCTGCTCAGCGCCGGCCGAGTGGACGCCGCGCTCTCGTCCCTGGCTCAGGCCCCTCAGGGCGCGCTGCTGCCCGAACTGGCCGGCGTGAACTGGTGGCCGGCCGAGGCCCGCTCCCGACGGCTCGCCAGCCTGGAGGCCGACGTGGCGTCCCTGCCCAGCGCCCCCGGCCCCGAGCTGCTGCTGCCAGCCGGCCGACTGCGCGAGGCCCCGCGCGGCGCGCGGCTCTCGCGCCCCGCCGAGGGCCCCCTGCGCCTGGAGCTGCACGCCAGCGCCCTGGGCCTGGAGGCGGCCCAGGTCGAGATCGAGGCCGGCCAGCTCGACGTGCCCCTGGGCGCGCCGGTGCTGATAGGCACCAGCTACGACGTGGTCTTGACCCGGCCGGACGGCGCCCTGCTCTCGATCCTGCACTTCGAGGTGCTGCCCAGCGCCAGCGCACGCGACGTCGGCGTCGTCATGGCCAGCGCCCACGAGCTGGGCGGCGGCGGCGCCCCGGGCGAGCTGCTGGCCGCCATCGTCTGCCTGCACTTCGGCCTGTACCAGGAGGCCCTCACGCGGCTCGACACCCTGATGGACGACCCCGCCCTGGGCCCCGTGGCGCGCGAGCTGTCCGCCGTGGCGCTCTCGCGCCTGAGTCGCCCAGCCGAAGCCATGGCCCTGCTGGGACCGGGCTGACACACGCTCGAGGCCGCCCACTGGGCTCGCGGCCGGGCGCGCACGCCCGAGCGCCCGTACGCTGCCAGGCCTCAACACGCTCACAGCCGCGGACGCTCGCGACCTCGCCTCAGCGACTCAGCGACTCGGCAGGCTCTCCACCACGCCCAGGATGTCGCCCTGGGTCACGATGGCCGAGCGCACGTGCGGCGCCGACGGCTCGTCGCCCGGAAAGATCGCCAGGAACGGCACGGCCGAGCCACCCAGGCCCTGCATGAGCCGCTTGAGCATGGACGTGTATCCATCGTGGCGGGTGATGTCGGCCTTCATGCGCACCACGCTCTTGGCGGCCATGGCAGCGACCACCTCGTCCGCGTTGTAGACGGCGTTCTCGTTGTACTTGCAGTTGAAGCACCAGTCGGCCGTGAAGTCCACCAGTACGTTGTCGCCCGCCGCGAGGTGCGCCGCGAAGGCGTCGGGCTCGAAGGCCACCCAGTCGTGCTCCACGGCCGTGAACACGCCGCGGATCTCGACGAACGCGAGCCGCCCGGCGCCCGCGGCCATGAGCAGCGCCAGCGCCAGGTGCACCCGTCGCTTGCCGCGCGTCTTGTCAAAACCGGCGAAGCGTCCGTACCACCAGCACGCGAAGGCCACGCCCGTCAGGAACATGATCGTGTACAGCAGCAGCTCCTGGCTCAGGCTGATCATCAAGAACAGCACCGTGGCCAGCAGCACGAAGCCCATGGCGTGCTTGAAGGTGTCCATCCACGGCCCGGGCTTGGGCACGATCCTCAGCAGGGCCGGGTTGGCCGTGAGGATCACGTAGGGCAGCGCCATGCCCAGCCCCAGGCTCAGGAAGATGGCGAAGATCGTGACGGCCGGCTGGGACAGGGTCCAGGTCAGCGTGCTGCCCAGGAAGGGGCCGCTGCAGGGCGTGGCCAGCACGGTGGCCAGCATGCCCTTGAAGTAGGCGTCCACCAGCCCTTCACGGGCGGGCCCCGCCGCCAGACCGCCCACGCCCGCCGGCACGCCCAGCTCAAACACACCGAAGAGCGAGAGCGCGAACGCGAACACGACGCCGATCATGACGATCAGGAAGGCCGGGCTCTGGAACTGCTCACCCCAGGACAGACCGATGGTCGCGGCCAGCACCGCCAGCACCAGGAAGATGGTCACGATGCCCGCCGCGAACGACAGGCCCAAGGCCAGGATGCGCTTGCGATCCTCGCCCGCCTGCTGCACGAACGAGAGCACCTTGATGGAGATCACCGGCAGCACGCAGGGCATGACGTTGAGGATCATGCCGGCCAGAAAGGCCAGCAGTAGCCAGCCCATGAGCCCGCGTGTGTCCGCGCCTGTGTCCGTCTCGCGCGCCGAGAAGTCGGGAAAGCTGACCGCGTCCCACTCGGCCTCGCTGCGTGCGGCGGCGGGGTCGGCGACCGCTTCGGCGCGCGCGGCGGAACCAGAGCCGGCTGCTTGCACGGACGCCGGCGCGCCCGCGCTCCCGGTCTGCGCCGCGTCCGTCGTGAGGTCGCTGGGGAAGGCGGCGAAGAGCGCGTCGGACCCCGGGCCGTCGCTGCTGAGCTGCTCAAAATAAAGCACACACAGCCCCATGTCCTCGCAGGTGAGGCCCTCCAACTCGGCGCTCAGCTCGCCCAGGGTCGCGCCGTCCTCCAGCACGCCCAGGGCGTAGAGCAGCAGCTCGTGTTCGTGGCCCCAGATCCAGCTGTCGAGCCCAGGCTGATCCAGGGTCAGCGGCTCGGGAAAGCGCACCGGACCGAAGCGCGCGCCCTCGGCGCTGAGCGAGACCTTGGTCGGATTGCCGATGGGATCGTTGCCGTCGAGCTTGCCCAGCTTGTCGTGGTAGAGGTGCCAGCCGGCGTCGATCTCGACGGCGATGACGACCTGCACGCTCTGGCCGTCCAGGCGGTGATGCAGCGTGGCGTGGGCGTGCCCTGCATCCGAACCGGGCAGCCCGAAGCCCTGGGCTCGCAGCGGCGCCATGCAGGCCAGCAGCGCCAGCAGCGCCAGCCCGAGCGGACGCCCGAGAAGCCCCAGCGACACGCCGAGCGGCAGCCCGGACGACGGGCCGCGGCGTCGACACGGCGGAGCGACGGAGGACGAACGCACGAGCGACGAGCGCGGCGTGGCAGGGTCGGGGGTGCCGAGCGAGCGAGGGGTGGTCATGGTCGGTGTACGCAACGGGACGGGGAGCGTGTGGGTTTCAGGCGCTGAGGCGGGGCAGAAACGCGTCCAGCAGCAGGGCGGCGCGTTCGAGTTGTGGAGTCCAGCCAGCCCAGGGATGGCGCGCGCCGAAGACGTGGTCGGCGCCCGCGACGATCTCGAGCCGGGACTCGGGCAGCCACTCGGCGAGCTTGCGGCCCTGCTCGGGATCGACGACGGTGTCCGCGCCGCCGACGATCACCAGCGCGGGCGCGGAGACGCGCGCGGCGGCGGCGGGCAGGTCGAGCGCCTCCAGGTCAGCCAGCCAGTCGCGGCCCAGGGGCATCTGCTGGCCGGTGCGACCGTTGTGCACGTGGTAGCGACCGTGCGCGGCCAACTCGGCGCGCTGCTCGGCGCTCACACGCACCGGCGAGGCCACGCCGTTGAGCGTCGCCAGGGCGCAGACGCGCGGGTCGTCCCCAGCCAGGGGCACGGCGGCCAGGGCGCCCATGGAGTGGGCCACCAGGGCCGCCCCGGCGGTCGTGTCCACGCCGTACTCCTCGGCAAAGGGAGCGCCCAGCAGCTCGTCCATGGCCTGGGCCAGGTCGGCGGCGTGGCGCGTCACGGTCTGGCGCTCAAACAGATCGAGGCGCGTGAACTCGTCCTCGCTGCCGGCGGCCGTGCCGTTGAGCGCGTAGTCGACGCTGGCCACGACGCGGCCGGAGGCGGCCAGACGCTCGGCCAGGAACGGAAACATGCCCCAGCGCCGGAAGCCCTTGAAGCCGTGGCCGATCAACGTCAGCGGCAGGGGACGCTCGCCGCCGGGGCGGTACACGTCGAGCCCCACCGACAGCCCGTCGCTGCACGCGAGCCGCAGCACGCGGCGCCTGACTCGAGCTGGACTCATCGCGGCTTCCTCAGCACCACCAGCCGGCGCGTCGTCCCGCGCACGTAGGCGCGCCCGTCGTAGTCGCCCAGCGTCTGCAACAGCTCGAGCTGCGCGCCGTCGATCAGCCGCTCCAACTCGGCGCCGCTGAACAGGCGCACGGACTCGATCCAGGACTTCTCGCAACGATCACCGCGCACCAGCCGGATGGCCTTCTCCACCCGTCGGCCGTCGCTGGTCATGCTGCGCTCCACCTCCACCACCAAGTCGCCGATCATGTCGACGCCCTGGGGCACCAGCGTGGTGGCGACCGTGTCGGGGTCCATCAGGTCGAGCAGCACGCGGCCGCCGGGGCTGAGCACCCGCGCGATCTCACGCAGCGTGTCCGCGTGCTCGTGCTCGGCACGGAAGTAGCCGAAGGAGCTGAACAGGCAGGTCACGGCGTCGAAGCCCCAGTCGCGGAAGGGCAGCCGGCGCATGTCGCCGCGCACCGTGCTCAGGCCGGCCGCGCGAGCCCGGCGCGTGAGGTCCGACGAGAGGTCGAAGCAGGTGACGCGGCAGCGCTCCGCGGTGAACGCCAGGGCGTGACGGCCGGCGCCCGAGGCCAGATCGAGCAGGCGCTCACGCTCACGCGAGAAGCGCAGCAGCGACAGGGCGCCCTTGGCCTCGCGCGCCGCCGCCGCCCCGTCGCGGTGGGCGTAGACGTCGAGGTAGTCCGCCGTGAAGGCGTCGACGTACCAGGGCTGGGTGGTCATGCAAGTCATCGTATCGCGGCGGGTCGGCGTGGCGCCTGGGCAGGCTGGAATGGTCTCGCGCGCGGCGGGCTGGAGACCGGCCTCCGTCCCGCCAGCAAGCTCATGTCGTGGGAGGGTCAGTCTGTTGCGCTGCCTGTGGCGGCGAGCCGCCCGCGGGGTCGGGGCCAGCGTCGGGGCCAGCGTCGGGACCCGGACCCGGACCCGGACCCGGACCCGGACCCGGACCAGAGCCAGGGCCGCGCGGCGTGCCCTCGTCGCAGGCGGGATCGCGGGCCTCGGAAGCGGCGGCGGAAGCGACCTCGGCCCGGGCGGCCTGGCGCCAGAGGCGCTCCATCTCGTCCAGCGGGGCGTGCTTCAGGCGCTCGCCGAGCGTCTGCTCCAGGTGAGCAAAGCGCCGGCGGAAGCGCTGCATGCAGCGACCCAACGCCAGCTCAGGGTCGAGCCCCGTCTTGCGCGCGACGTTCACCGCCGAGAAGAGCACGTCGCCCAGCTCGTGCTGCATGGCGGCGGCGTCGCCATCGGCCACGGCCTCGTGCAGCTCATCGACCTCCTCGCGCAGCTTGTCGAGGGCGCCCGTGGCGTCGGGCCAGTCAAAGCCGGCGGCGGCGGCCTTGCGGCCCAGGGCGTCGCTGGCAGCCAGCGCCGGCAGACCGCTGGGCACGCCCTCCAGCGCGGACGAGCGACCGCCCTGCTGGGCACGCTCGGCGCGCTTGGAGGCGTCCCACGAGGCCAGAGCGGCGTCGGCGTCCTCGGCCGACACGTCCCCGAACACGTGCGGGTGACGACGCACCAGCTTGGTGGCGATGCCCGCGGCCACGTCGCTCAGCGAGAAGCGCCCCTGGTCCTGACCGATGCGCGCCATCAGCAGCACGTTCATGAGCACATCGCCCAGCTCCTCGGCCACGTGGGCGGCGTCCTGCTCGGCGATGGCCTCCAGCGTCTCGGCCGCCTCCTCCATCAGGTGGCGCGCCATGGAGTCCAGGGTCTGCTTGCGGTCCCAAGGGCAGCCGTTCTCGTCGCGCAGACGGAAGACCACGCCCAGCAGCTCGGCCAGGCGGGCTCGGGCCTCGGGCTCGGCGGCGACACGGACTGCTCCGAGCTGCCGCGCCATGGCGGCGTGATCCTGCCGCTCCCAGGGATTGCTCATGTCGGGGTTCCTTTTGAGACGCAGGCCGGGTCGCTCATGCCCGCGTGCCTTCCGGCTGGTGCGGCAGCGCGCCGCCAGGTGCCGGCGCCCGCAGCGGCGCCAGGCGCGCGTTCAGGGCGCGGCCCAGCGCGTCCACCAGCGCGGCGCGCGTCGGGCAGGCGTGGCCCAGCTCCCGCCGCAGCGAGGTCATGATGGAGGCCTCGTAGCCGCAGGGAGCGATGGCTTCGAAGTGCGACAGGTCGGTCTCGTGGTTGAGGGCCAGGCCGTGCCAGGTGATCCAGCGTCGCGCGGCCACACCGATCGAGGCCAGCTTGCGCGCGCCATCGACCCAGAGCCCGGTGGCGCCGTCCAAGACGCCCGCGTCCAGGCCCAGGGGCCGCACCACGTCCACCAGCGCCAGCTCGAGCGCGCGCAGGTAGCGGCGCAGATCGCGCGCGCCGGGCGCCAGCGCCACGATGGGGTAGATCACGATCTGCCCGGGGCCGTGGTAGGTGGCCTCTCCGCCGCGCTCGACGGCCAGCACCTCGAAGCGCTGCTCGCGCAGGAAGTCGTCGGCCGTGCCGCGCCCGGTGGTGATCACGGGCTCGTGTTCGCACACCAGCGCCAGGTCGCCCACGCTGCCCGCCGCGCGCTGCTCCAGCAGCTGCTGCTGCAGCTCCCAGGCCTCGCGGTAGCCCACCCGCCCGAGGTCGCGCAGCGGCAACGCGTCGGCCGGGTCCGGCAGCAGGGTCTCGCCAGGCGCGCTCATGGCAGGCTCCCCCACCTCAGCGCGCGCGGGCCCGCGGCTTGGCGGCGGGCCCGGGCCCAGACCCGGCCTTGGCGCCCGCCTGGGGCGGCACGAAGATGTGGATGGCATGACCCTCCACCACGTGCGCGGCCTCCATCAGCGTCTCGCTCAGGGTCGGGTGCGGGTGGATGGTGAGCCCGATGTCGGAGACGGTGCCGCCCATCTCGATGCACAGGGCCGCCTCGGCGATCAGGTCGGAGGCCTCGTGGCCGCAGATGTGCACGCCCAGCAGGGTGTCGTCGCGCGCGTCGGCCACGAACTTGACCATGCCTTCGGGGTGCTTGGTGGAGAGCGCCCGGCCGTTGGCGGCGAAGGGGAAGCTGCCCGTCTTGACGTCGTGGCCGGCCGCCCTGGCTTGCTCCTCTGTCAGCCCCACCGTGGCGATCTCGGGATCGGTGAAGATGGCGGCGGGCATGGCCTTCACGTCCAACGTGACGTCCTTGCCGGCCATGACCTCGGCCGCCACCAGCCCCTCCTTGGAGGCCTTGTGCGCCAGGTAGGGCGGGCCGATCACGTCGCCGATGGCGAACACCGCCGGGTTGCTGCTGCACAGGCGGTCGTCCACCTTGATGTGCCCGCGGTCGTCCATTGCCACGCCGACCTTGTCGAGGCCCAGGCCCTTCGTGTTGGGCGAGAAGCCCACGGCCACCAGCACCTTGGCAGCGGGCGCGGTCTTGTTGCCCTTGGCGGTCTCGATGCTGGCCACGCCGTCCTGGACGGCGCTGACTCTGGCGCCCGTGAGCACCTTGATCTTGCGCTTCTTCATGCCGCGCTGAACGACCTTCACCAGCTCGGGATCGGTGCCGGCCAGGATGGCGTCAGCCATCTCGACGATGGTCACGGCGCAGCCCAGCTTGGCCAGGTAGGTGCCGATCTCGCAGCCCACCACGCCGCCCCCGATGACCACCAGGCTCTCTGGCACCTCGGTCAGGTCGAGGGCCTCGCGCGCGGACAGGTAGGTCTCGCCGTCGATGGCCATGCCCGGCAGCTGCACCACGCTGGCGCCGGTGGCTACCAGCACCTTGCCAGCCTTGATGGCGTGCTCGCCGTCCGCGTTCTTGACCGACAACGCGCCCTGGCCCGTGAAGCGCGCCTCGCCCATGAGCAGCTCGACGCCGTTGCGCTTGAACAGATCGGCGATGCCGCCCGTGAGGCGCGTGACGATGGAGTCCTTCCAGGTCTTCATCTTGGCCATGTCGACGGCCAGGCCCGAGACCGAGATGCCCATGTCGTCGGCCTTCTGGATCGACTCCACCAGGGAGCTGGCGGCGATCATGGCCTTGGACGGGATGCAGCCCCAGTTGAGGCACACGCCGCCCACGCGCTCGCGGTCGATGCAGAGCGTGGAGAGGCCCTGCTGCGCCAGGCGGATGGCGGCCACGTAGCCCCCGGGTCCCGCGCCGATGACGACGGCGTCGTAGCTCTTGGGCGAGGTCATGTCGGCGCTCCTGGAGTGCGGGTGGCTGGACCCGAGGGTGAGGATCGGATGGGCCGGCGGAGGGCAGCGAGCAGCGCGCGCCCTGCCGCTTGTGGTCGGCGGTCTACGTCAGTGTCTGGTGAGATCGGTCGGCGGTCGGTCGCGATTGTCAGGGGGGGGCGTGCTGCGGCTGCTCAGAGCGGGAAGGCGCCCTCGGCGCTGCCGCCGGTGTCCGTGCCCAACACGGCGTCACGCTGCCACACGATGTGGGGCGGCGCCTCGGCGTACACGTCGCTGAACAGGGTCTCGACGGCAGGCGGCGGGCTGGCCTCGGCCACGGCGATGGCCTCGTTCACGGCATCCTTGGCCCAGGCGTCGATCTCGGCGTCGATCGACGGGTCGATCAGCTGCTCGAGCAACAGGTACTTGCGGAAGCGATCGATGGGGTCCTTGGCCATCCACTCGTCGTGGGCCGCCGCGTCGCGGTAGCGCGTGGGGTCATCGCTGGAGCTGTGTCCCTCCTGGCGGTAGGTGACCGCCTCCACCAGCGTGGGGCCGTCGCCCGCGCGGGCGCGCTGCACGGCCTCGCGGCAGACGCGGTACACCGCCAGCACGTCGTTGCCGTCCACGCGCACGCCCGGCATGCCATAGGCACGGGCCTTGATCGCGATGCTCTCGCTGGCGGTCTGCTTGGCGAACGGGACGCTGATGGCGAACTGGTTGTTTTGACACACGAAGACGCAGGGCACCTTGTGCACGGCGGCGATGTTGAGCGCCGCGTGGAAGTCCGTGCTCGAGGTGGCGCCGTCGCCCATGTAGCCCATGCTGACCACGTCGTCGCCCTTGATGCGCGCGGCCCAGCCGGCGCCCATGGCGTGCAGGATCTGCGTACCGATGACCGAGCTCAGGCTCAGGTAGTTGTGCTCGTCGCTGGAGAAGTGGCACGGCATCTGGCGCCCGTGGGTCGGGTCCAGTGCGCAGCCCACCAGCTGGCCCATGTACTTCTCGAGCGAGTAGCCGCGCATGAGCAGCACCGCGCCCTCGCGCAGGGCCGGAAAGACCCAGTCGCGCGGCTCCAGCGCCGCGCCGCTGCCCACCGTGGACGCCTCCTGGCCGCGGCAGGTGCCGTAGAAGCCGATGCGTCCCTGACGCTGCAGCGCCAGCATGCGCGTGTCGATGGCGCGCGTGCGCACCATGTGCCGATACAGCGCCACCATCTGCTCGCCGTCAAGCTCCGGCATCAGCTCCGCGTGGACCTCGCCGCTGGGCGAGAGCACCTGAAACAGCTCCTTGGCCATGGCGTCTCAGGCCTCCAGCAGCATGAGCGCGGGGTTCTCGAGCAGCTGCTCGACCACGTTCATGGCGCGGGCGCCCACGGCGCCGTCCACCACGCGATGATCGAGGCTGAGCGACAGGTACATGATGTCGCGGATCACGATCTCGTCGTTGACCACCCACGGCTTCCTGCGGATGGCGTGCACACCCAGGATGGCCACCTCGGGCACGTTGATGATGGGCGTGGCCAGCAGCCCGCCGATGTTGCCGGCGTTGGTGATGGTGAAGGTGCCGCCGCCCACGTCGTCGGGGCGCGTCTTGCCCGCGCGCGCGCGGTCGGCCAGCTCCAGCATCTCGGTGCTGAGCGTGAGCATGGACTTGCTGTCGGCGTCGCGGATGACCGGCACGATCAGCCCGTTGTCGGAGTCGACCGCGATGCCCATGTTGATGGCGCCGTGGTAGACCAGCTCACTGGCCTGCTCGTCCAGCGAGGCGTTCATGATCGGGAACTCGCGCAGCGCCGCGCACATGGCCTTGATGATGAAGGGCATGTACGTGAGCTTGGCGCCCTTGGCGGCGGCCGCGGTCTTCAGGCTCGTGCGCAGCGTGACCAGCTCGGTGACATCGATCTCCTCGATGTACGCAAAGTGCGCCGCGGTCTGCTTGGCGACGCGCATCTGCTTGGCGATGCGCTTGCGCAGGCCACGCAGGGGCACGCGCTCGTCGCCTTGAATGGGCGCGGGACGCGGGGCCTGCACGAAGGCGGGGGTAGCGGCCGCAGCGGGCGCGGTGGCGCGTGTACTCGCGGGGGCGGGCGCGGCGCCGGGAGCCGCCGTGTGGGTGGCGGCGCGCACGTCAGCCATGGTCACGCGGCCGTGCTTGCCGCTGCCCTCGAGGCCCGAGATGTCGACCGAGAGTTCGCGGGCCAGGCGCCGCACGGCGGGCGCAGCGCGCACGCGGCGGGTGCCGTCTGCGCGGCTGGGCAGCCCCGTGTCGCTCAGGGTGCTGGCCCGGGGCGCGGAGGCCAGGGCCGCCCCAGCGTCACCGCCGGTTCCGGGCGCGGCGGCGGGCGTGGACGCGGCGGCGGGCGTCGCGGCCGGAGCGGGCGCAGGCTTTGCCGCCGGCGTGTGCCCGCCGTGGCTGCGGATACTGGGCGCACCCGAGCGCGTGCCGAGCACCAGCAACACCTCCCCCACCGGCACCGTGGTGCCCTCGGGGTGCAGCAGCGAGAGCACTTCGCCGTCCACCGGCGAGCCGATCTCGACCGTGGCCTTGTCGGTCATGACCTCGAGCATGGGCTGGTCTTCGGTGACGGGGTCGCCCTCGCCCACCAGCCACTTGGTGATCTCGCCCTCGGCCACGCCCTCGCCGATGTCGGGCAGCTTGAAGTCGACCTCCTCGAGCTGCCCCGTGCCGCTCGCGGGGACGCTGGCCGCGGGGGCCTTCGCCGCGGAGGCGGGTGAGGGGGCGGCCGTCGCGGCGGCCGAAGCGCTGCCAGCCGACGCGTTGCTGGCCGGAGCCGTCGCCGCGCTCGAGCCGCCGCCGTGCCCGTGGAGCTGCTGCACGGGCGCGTCGTGTTCCGAGGACAGCACGACGAGCACGTCACCGACCGGCACCGTGTCGCCCTCGGCCGCCCGGATCTCCACGATGTTGCCGGTGACGGGCGAGCCGATCTCGACCGTGGCCTTGTCGGTCATGACCTCGACCATGATCTGGTCTTCGGTCACGGCCTCGCCTGCCACGACCTTCCAGGACGTGATCTCACCTTCGGCGACGCCTTCGCCGATGTCGGGCAGCTTGAACTCGATGGTCGCCATCTGGCTCGGTTCCGTGTTGTGACTGGGGCTGTGTCTGGGGTTGTGTCTGCGGTCGTGACGGGTGTTGCGTCTGCGTCGGGCGCCCATGCGGGGTCGAGCGCGCCGGGGCGGCGGGCCTCAGTAGGCCATGACGTCCTCGATGGCCTTGAGCACGCGCTCGGCGTGGGGCATGTACACGTGCTCCAACGTGAACGGGAAGGGCGTGTCGAAGCCCGCCACTCGCCGCACCGGCGCCTCGAGCACGTCGATGGCCTTCTCCGCCACGATGGCCGAGAGTTCGCTGGAGAAGCCACAGAAGCGCGGCGCCTCTTGCAGCGTGACCATGCGGCCGGTCTTGGTGACCGACGCCAGCAGGGCCTCCTCGTCCAACGGCAGCAGGGTGCGCAGGTCGAGCACCTCGACGGACCAGCCGCGCTCGGCGGCCAGCTCCGCGGCCTGTTCGGCGATGCCCACCATGGAGCCGTAGCAGGTCAGGGTCACGTCGTCGCCCTCGCGCGCCACAGCGGCCTTGCCGAGCGGCACCAGGTAGTCATCGTCGTCGGGCACCTCCATCTTGGGCGCCCGGTAGATGCGCTTGGGCTCCAGGAAGATGACCGGGTCCGGGCTGCGGATGGCCGCCTTCAGCAGCCCCTTGCAGTCGTACGGGTTGCTGGGAATCACCACCACCAGGCCGGGCGTGTGGGTGAAGTAGGCCTCGGGGCTCTGGGAGTGATAGAGGCCGCCGCGGATGCCGCCGCCGTAGGGCGTGCGCACCACCATGGGGCAGGTGAACTGCGCCCCCGAGCGGTAGCGCATCTTGGCCATCTCGCTGGTGATCTGGTCGAAGGCCGGCCAGATGAAGTCGGAGAACTGGATCTCGGGCACGGGCTTGAGGCCGTACAGCGCCATGCCGATGGCCGAGCCGATGATGCCCGACTCAGAGAGCGGCGTGTCGATCACGCGCTCCTCGCCGTACTTCTGCACGAGGCCGTCGGTGCAACGGAACACGCCCCCGTTGATGCCCACGTCCTCGCCCAGCACGACCACGTCGTCGTCGGCGGCCATCTCCTCGTGCAGCGCGTCGTTGACGGCCTGCACCATGGTGATATTGCTCATCGTTCCTCGTCTTCTCTCGTCGTCACGGCGGGTTGTCCCGGTATGCGTCGCGGCGCGCGGGGAGCAGGATGGTGTTGCGCGGGGTCGCTCTAGAGCGGGAAGGCCGCGTCGGGGTCGGGCTCGTGGCCCTCGCCTTCGTCGGCCACGACCCGCTCGTACTGCTCGCGCAGGTGCGGCGGGACCTGGGCCCACACGTCGGTGAACAGGCTGTCGGTACCGGGCATGGGCGCCTTCTCGGCGATCTTCACCGAGGCGTTGATGTCGTCCTTGGCCTGGCGCTGGAAGGCGTCCTCTTGCGCTTGGCTCCAGAGGTAGGCGCGCTCGAGGTAGGTGCGGAAGCGCACGATCGGGTCGCGGTCCATCCACTCGTCGGCCTGGTTGCCGCGGTAGCGCGTGGGGTCGTCGCTGCTGCTGTGAGGGCCGCGGCGATAGCTCAGCAGCTCGATCAGGGTGGGGCCGTCGCCGGCGCGCGCGCGGTCGTAGGCGTCCTTGCAGGCGCGGTACACGGCCAGCACGTCGTTGCCGTCCACGCGCACGCCGGGCATGCCGTAGGCCTGGGCCTTGACGGCCACGTTCTCGGACGCGGTCTGCTTGTGGAACGGGACGCTGATGGCCCACTGGTTGTTGGTGCACAGGAACACGCAGGGCGCCTTCCAGACGCCGGCGAAGTTGAGGCCGGAGTGGAAGTCGTTGCTGCTGGTGCCGCCGTCGCCGAACATGGCCACGCTCACGCCGCCGTCGGCCTTCAGCTTCTGGGCGTAGGCGCAGCCCGCGGCCTGCACCAGGTGCGTGCCGATGGGGCTGGAGATGGACACCAGGCGCAGGTCACCGAAGCCGTAGTGCACCGGCATCTGGCGGCCCTTGGCCAGGTCGGCCTCGTTGCCGAAGCAGTTGGCCACCATGTCCTCGACCCGCGCGCCGCGCACCAGGAACAGCCCGGGCACGCGGTAGCTGGGGAAGACCCAGTCGCCGTCGTCCAGCGCCATGGCCGCGCCCACCTGGCAGGCCTCCTCGCCCGTGGACGGGACGTAGAAGCCGATGCGCCCCTGGCGCTGCAGGTTGATCATGCGCTCGTCGAGCGCGCGCGTGCGCACCATGGCCCGATACATGTCGACCATGATCTCGGGCTCCAGTCCCGGATCGGCGTCGTCGGACTGCCCGCCCTCACCGATGATCTGGAGCAAGTCGCTGCTGGTCATGCGGTCCTCCGCGTGTGTGTCTGCTGGCGGCGCTGGTCGAACACGGCCCGGATGGCGAACTCGCCGGCGCGATAGCTGCTGCGCACGAGCGGTCCGCTGGCCACGTAGCGGAAGCCCATGGCCTCCCCTTCGTCTCGCCAGTCATCGAACTCATCCGGGCTCACGTAGCGCGTCACCGGGCGGTGACGACCGCTGGGCGCCAGGTACTGTCCCAAGGTCAGGAAGTCGACGCCGGCGCCGCGCAGGTCGGCCATGGCCGCGCGCAGCTCATCCGGCCGCTCGCCCAGCCCCAGCATGATCGACGACTTGGTCAGCGCGTCGGGCTGCAGCCGCTTGGCGCGCGCCAGCAGCTCCAGCGTGGTCTGGTAGCCGGCGCGCGGGTCGCGCACCGGGTGGGTCAGGCGCTCGACGGTCTCGAGGTTCTGGGCCAGCACGTCGGGGCGGCTGGCCATGAGCGTGGCCAGGGCCTGCTCGCTGCCGCCGAAGTCAGGGATCAGCACCTCGACCAACGTGTCGGGGTTGCGCTCGCGCACGGCGCGGACGGTGGCGGCAAAGTGCGCCGCGCCGCCGTCAGGCAGATCGTCGCGATCGACCGACGTGAGCACCACGTACTCGAGCTGCATCAGCGCCACGCTCTGTGCGGCGCGGCCGGGCTCCTCGGGCTCGAGGGCAGCAGGCAGGCGCGCCGTCTTGACCGCGCAGAAGCTGCAGCCCCGGGTGCAGGTGTCGCCCATGATCATCAGCGTGGCCGTGCCCCCCGACCAGCACTCCTCGACGTTGGGGCAGCGGGCCTGCTCGCAGACGGTGTGCAGACCGCGCTCCCGCAGCTGCGTCTTGAGCTCAGCGTAGCGCTCGCCCCCCGGCGGCCGGATCTTGAGCCACTCGGGCTTCTTGCCAGGGCCAGCGCGGGCAGCACGCGGCTTCCCCGACCGGTCGGGCTCAGCGATGGTGGGGTCTGGAGAGCTCAGCAGAGGGCCTCAACGGGGCGATCGCGGGCCCCGAGGGGCTCGGTGAGGGCCCTTCCGGCGGGCGCTCGACGGCCCCACGTTATACCCCAGCGGAGCCCCCGGGATCACCCGTGCAGGCCGCGGCATGAGGCCTCCGGCGAGGGCGCCATCCGACCGGAATCAGCTCCTGATCAGCGGGTCAAGCGGGGCACGGACAGGCCGCGTACCAGGTCCTGCTCGTCGGGCGCGTACTGCGCCACGAGCGTGGCGGAGAAAGCGCCTAGCTCACCGCGGTCGGGAAACAGCAGCGGCTCGACGTCCGCGTCACCCAAGCGCGAGACGGGCAGACCAGCAGCTTGGGCACGGGCCAACTCGGCGGCGGCCATGCGCGCGTCGATCTGCTCGGGCAGTGCCGGCTGACCCAGAAAGGCCAGCCGCTCGCTGCCCGCGGCGGCGACGCCCCCATCCGCGCGCGTGACGCTGGGCAGCAGGGCCACCACGTGACCGCTGATGCGGCCGTCGTTGATGCGCTCGACCGGCATGGCGCCCACGTACAGCACGGGCTCAGCCACCTGACGCCGCACCAGCAGCTCGCTGTCGTCAACGGCCAGCACCAGCAGCAACCCCGCGTCGTACTGCAGCTGCTCGGCGGACCAGGCGTGAATGGCGGGCTGCTGCAAGCGGAAGGGCGTGGCGGAGACCACGCGCGCCGCGGCCAGCACGCCGCTGTCGGGCAGGACCGGCGGCGCGCTGTCGTCCTCGGCGGGCCGTGGAGAGGTGACGCCCAGGGCCACACCCGTGACCAGCAGACCGGCGGCGAGCAGCGACAGGATGGTGGTGCTTGAGTTCATCGTGGTGCTCCCGTTCAGCGCTGGACGAGCTGGAGGTCGTCGAGGCCCAGGCGGCCGAAGAGGCTGCCGGCGCCGGGACCGAAGGACAAGCGGATGCTGGCGAGGTTGCCGAGGTCAAAGCCCGAGCCGTCCGCCTCGAAGGCATCCAGGCTCACCGAGATGGTCTCGAACTCGTTGCCCCAGCCCACGCCCGTGCCGCAGCTCGAGCGCTGATAGGGCTCCTCGACGCCGCCGCCGAGGGTCTCGATGGACACCGTGGCCGACTGCCCCATGTGGTCCGTGAGGGTCACGTCGAAGTGCAGGTCGGCCAGCTCGCCGGTGGTCAGCGGATGCCGCGTCGCCTGACAGGCTCGCAGGGAGAGCTCGTCCCAGATGCGGGCGTTGCGCGCCGCGGGCGCCACCTCCCAGGTGATGGACGCGGGCGCGTTGTCCCACTCGAACACCGCGCCGCGCTCGCTGTCGCTGGCGCGACAGTAGGTCATGCCGTTGAAGGGCTGGCTGGCATTGTGGGTGAAGTTGCTGTTCTCGTCATCCAGCAGCCCCTCCACCAGCGCGGTCACGCTGCTGGTCACGCTCTGCCCGGAGCTGGAGCTGCCCACGTCGCCGGCGCCGTCCTGATAGTCCTCGATCACGAAGCGGCCGTCGGCCTCGCCCTCACGCAGCTGCAGGTCGACCACCAGGCATGGATCGGCGATGGGTGCCCCGAGCGGGTGAAAACTCTCATACTGCCGCCAGAGGAAGTCCTCGGCCGGGATGTTGCCGCGCTGGTGATGCATGACCAGCGGCAGCAGATAGCCCCGCATGACCGCGTGCGTGTCGTTGCGACCCAGCTTGCAGGGGCCGGACGCCACGGACGACCCGCCGCCGTCGTGGAAGTCGCCGTGACCCACGCCGTGCAGCGAGATGCCCAGGCGCCGCTGCTCGGCCCGGGCCAGCAGGTGGAAGCTGGCCGCGATATTGCTGCTGGCGCAGCCCGTGACGTCGGCGTCGGCGCCGCCCACCCACAGGTGATAGGGCTTGTCGTGCGGGTCGCTCTGGTTGGGGCCCAGGAAGTCGGTGGGCGCGATGCTCGAGATGAGCACGATGTCCTCGGGCACAAAGTGCAACGCAGGATAGCCCTCGTCGACCAGGCGGTCGTAGGCCTTGGCCACGCCCTCGCCGCCCCGGCTGTGCCCGATCCAGGCGATGTTGTCCTGGTCGACCTTGCCCAGCAGCGCGCCGCCCGCGATGGTGTGGAGGTTGCCCAACAGATAGTCGGTGTTGGTCAGCGTGGTCGTGCTCGCGCTCTGGATGCCCGGGCCGGTGTTATTGCTGTGGCTCATGACGATGAAGCCGTAGCTGGCCAGGTGCATGCCGATGTGGTCGTACCACTGGTAGTTGTGGCCGTTGCCGTGACTCACGATGACCAGCGGACGCTTGGTCATGGCAGCGATGTCAGCCGGGTAGTAGAGGTCCTGGTTGAGCCAGGAGCCGCCCGAGTAGAGCGTCTCCACCACGACGTGCGGTCCTCTGTTCACGATGTCGTGCACCACGTAGAGCCCCGCCTGCTTGCTGAAGCCGTCGATCAGATCGCCGGCGTCGAGCAAGCCGTCCTGGTTCAGGTCGACCACCACGTCGTACGGGTGGCCCATGCCGTCGCCCGCGCTGCCGGACAAGCTGCCGCCATCGACCTCGACGATGTTGTCGAGCAAGGCGCCGCCGAACGTGACCGTGTTGACGCCGTCGCCGCTGACGTCGGTCAGGCTCGGGTCGGCGTTCCACTCAGCGCCGGTCTTGCTCTCGACCACGTAGATGTCGCCGGCCTGCCCCACCACCTGCGGATAACGGCCCGGGTCGACGGCCACGTCCAAGGCCTCGGTCATGTTGAAGGCCGAGACGTACTGAAAGAACGGGAAGGCGCTCAGGGGCTCGCCCGCCAGCGGCACCGAGCGCTCCACGAAGGTCAGGATGGCGTCGGAGAGCTGCATGTCCTGACCGGCGCCCACCACCGCGGTGAGGTAGATGCTCAGGTCGGCCAGGTCCGGGTTGCCGTCCGGCGTCACGGACAGGTCGAGTTGGCCCAACGCCGGCATGGCGCCCAGGCTCACCAGGGCCAGGCCGGCCGAGCCCCCCACTCCCAGCGTCTTGTTGCCCAGCTGCAGCGGCCCGGGGGCCACGTCCGCCAGCAAGATGACCGGCGCACCGGGCATGCCCGAGATGGAGACCACGATCGACTGTCCGGGCCGCGCGTAGGCGTGGGAGACGCCGTCGATGGTCAGCTCGGCGGCGGCCGCGCTGGTGCCGAGAGCAGCCAAGAACAGGATTGTGGAGAGCAGTCGCTGTGACACAGGGTGTTCTCCTCAAGGGGCGAGCCGTCCGAACACAGTACCTCGAAAACGGGCGCTCGTCTGCGGCTCGGTCGACCTCCGCCAGAGCCCGCGGCGCGCGCTGCGTCCCGGCCAACTGACGCCCGCGAGCCCGGCCGCCTGACGTCAGCGAGGCCCTGAGCCCGGCGCCCTTGGCCGGCCAGCTCCACGGTGGCACCATGCCCGCATGGATGCTGCGCACCGCCTCGCCGAGGCACCTGAGCTCCCGGGCTTCACGATCCTGCGCGAGCTGGGGCGGGGCGGCAGCTCGCAGGTGTGGTTGGCTGAGCCCGACGACGCGCACCTGCCGCGGCGTGTGGCGCTCAAGCAGCTGCGCGCGCGCGCGGCGGACGACGCCGAGCGCCTCTCGCGGCTGAAGCGCGAGGGCCAACTGGGCAGACGCCTGGTCCACGCGCACATCCTGCCGGTGCTGGACGTGCTCACGCTGGCGGGCAGCCCGCTGCTGGTGCTGCCATTTGTCGACGGCGGACCCATCGACCGCTGGCGGCCGCTGGACGACCACGGGCAGGCGCTCACGGGCCCCGACCTGCTGACGGCGCGCCTGCACACCCTGAGCGACGCGGCGCTTGCGCTGCACCACGCCCACAGCGCAGGCGTGGTGCACCGCGACGTCAAGCCGAGCAACCTGCTGGTCGACGGCGACGGCCACGCCTGGCTGATCGACTTTGGCCTGGCCACGGACCCCACGGCGGAGCAGCAGCTCACGGCCAGCGAGGCCATCATGGGCACGCCCTCGGCCATGGCACCGGAGGTGGTGGCCGGGCACGCGCGCCAAGCCAGCCCCGCCACCGACGTCTACGCCCTGGGCGTGCTGGCCTACAGCCTGGCCGCGGGTCGCCCGCCGTTCACAGGCGCCACGCGCGAGGAGCTCTGGCAGCGCATCCTGCACGCTGAGCCGCCGCGACTGTCCGGGCGCGTGGACGACCTGCCGCCGGGGCTGGAGGCGCTGGTGTTGCGGGCGCTCGACAAAGACCCGGCCCAACGCCCCGCCAGCGCCCTGCTGTTTGCCGAGGAGCTGCAGCGCGTGCTGGCAGGCCGCGCCGCGCGCGCCACGGCGGCCGGCCCCCTGGCCCGACGTGGCTGGCGCCAGCTGCTGGCCCGCCGCGCGCGCGTGCTGAGCCTGGCGGCGTTGGTGCTGGCGGCGGCCGTGATCTGGCTCACCCAGCGCACCGGCGAGCAGAGCGCCGAGCTCGACCTGCGCGCGCTGCTGACCCGCGGGAACACCACCCTGGCCAACGGCGACCTGATGGGAGCGCTCGCGCAGTACGAACTGGCGACCTCACGACACCCACAGGACCCACGCCCGCACCTGGCCAGCGCCCACGCCTACGCCAACTTCGAGCTGTCGGCGCGGGCCTCGCAGGCCGTGGACGCCGCCCGCGCGCTGGGCTGGGACGACGGCCTCACGGGCGCGCCGGGCGCTGCTCGGGCGCGCTCGCCCGAGCAGCTCTACTTCGACGGGCTGCGCTCCATGATCTCCGACGCACCGCGCGCCGTGGAGCAGCTGCAGGCGGCGCTGGCTGCTGACCCGACGCGCGAGGGTGGTCGCGGCGTGCTGTACGAGCTGCAGTCGGGGTTGGAGCGCCGCGACGAGGCCCGCGCCACGCTCGACGCCTGGGCGGCCGACCTCAAGCCGCGCGACCCGCGCTCGGTCCTGGTGCGCGCGCTGCAGCTCGAGGCCGACGGGCAGGTGCAGCCGGCCGTCGAGCTGCTGCTGGCCGTCCAGGACGGCGCACCCGACAGCGTGGCCCCCACCTTCTGGCGCCACCGCAACCTGGGCCGCATGCTGCTGAGGCTCGGACGCCTCGACGCGGCCGAGCAACAGCTCAAGCTGGCGCTGGGCGTGGTGCCCTCCGACGCCACCAGCCTGTGCAACCTGGGCGTCGTGGCCTGGCGGCGCGCCGACCTGGAAGGCGCCGAGCGCTACGCCAATCAGGCCCTCGCCAACGAGCCGGACATGGCGGCGGCGCTGCTGCTGCGGGCTCAGTGCGCCCTCGACCGGCAAGACCCGGAGCAGGCTCTGCGCCTGGCCACCGAGCATGAGGCCCGGGGGGTCGGCGCCGCGCGCCTGCAGCGCGTGGCCGGGGACGCCCTCTTTCGCATGGCGCTGTCGGCCGACGCCAACCAGGATCACTCCGGCGCCACGGACCTGCTGGCACGCAGCGTCGCGCGCCACCCGCAACGCTTCGACGCCTGGTTCAGCCTGGCCTACCATCGCTGGGTGTGGACGGGCGAGATGAGCGCGGCGGCCGAGGCCTTCGAGCGGGCGCGGTCGCTGTGGCTGGACCCTCCTTCGCTCCAGCCCGGCAGCGCCCCGGAGCCCTGGCACGAGGCCTACGGCAACCCCGACGACATGACCGACGTGCTGGTGGGTCTGTTTGCCACGCGCGCCAGCAGCGGCGACGGCCCCGGCGCAGGCCAGGCCCTGACAGAGCTCGACCAGCACCTGGGGGGCGCGCCCCCCGCACGCGTAAGCACGTCACTCAACCTGGCCGAGGCCCTGGCCACCTGCCCCGTGCACGACCTGCGCGACCTCGCCCGCGCTCAGGCGCTCTTGGAGCAGCCGGATGTGCTCGCCCTCGTGGCCGCCCACCAAGAAGCCGCCAAGGCGGAGGCGCTCATCCGAACAGCCATTGCAGCAGGCGAGCCAACAAACTGAGCGACCGGCGCTCGCAGGCCAGGTACATGGAGTGAGACGCCAGCGCGTCCGGCGGCAGCTGCCCCGGGCGACACAGGAAACCCGTGACGACCTGATCGCCCTCGCCCGGCACGCAGGCCAGATCGAACAGCGCGCTGCCCCACACCGCGGTGAGCGTGGACCAGCTGGACGGGCTCAGTTCCACCTTGGAGAACGTCAGCCGCGTCAGGCCCGTGGCGGCGTCGCTGTCCAGGCTGGTGCCCGGCGGCTGGTTGACGAGCGTCAGGCCGCCAGTGGTCCAGACCAGATGCACGTCGGCAAACAGGCGCTGGTCCGCGTCGGCAAGCAGGTTGTCCTCGAAGAAGTCGTGGCTCGCCACCACCGCCTGGCCGTCCTCGACGCTGACGGGCTCGCTGCCCTGCGGCGCCACGGGTTCGCGCCCCTCATCGCCGCCTCCGAGCTCGCGCTCCCCAGCGAGACCGCCCGCGATGCGCTCCGAGACGCCCGTCGCGATGACGATGTAGCTGGTCTGTACGCCGCCCTCGGCCGGGCTGCCCGAGCTCCTCACCATGATCGGCATGCGTCTCCTCCCTGGATGGCCGGGGGCGCCCGCTGCCGCTGCCCCCCCGCGCGTGCCCCATGTTGGACTCGGGCCCGGCCGCAAGGCAAGCGCGGCCCGGGAGCGGAAGCCGAATCAGTCCGCCGGGTCGAAGCGCAGGGCCGCTGAGTTGACGCAGTAGCGCAGGCCGGTGGGCTGTGGACCGTCGTTGAAGACGTGACCCAGGTGGCCGTCGCAGCGCGCGCAGAGCACCTCGGTGCGCCGTGAGAAGAACGACGAGTCGTCGCGCTCGGCCACGTGCCCCAGCGCCGCGGGCTGCCAGAAGCTGGGCCAGCCCGTGCCCGACTTGTACTTGGTCTCGCTGGCGAACAGCTCCAGGTCGCAGCCGGCGCAGTGGTAGCGACCCAGCGCCTTGTGGTCCCAATAGGCGCCACTGAACGAGCGCTCGGTGCCCGCCTCGCGCAACACCTCGAACTGCTGCTCGGTGAGCCGCGCGCGCCAGCCGGCCGCGTCCAGGAGGAAGCGCCCGACGCCGCCGTCGTCCCCGTCCCCGTCCCCGTCCCCGTCCCCGTCCCCGTCCTGGGCGAGCGCGGCGCGGCCGGCCTCGGCCGCCAACGCGGCCGCTACAGCGGGCGTCGCGGCGGCCCCCGGCCCGCGGCCGACCGCTCCGGCAGCGGCGGCGTTCGAGCTATCGGGCTCACCTGAGCTGCAGGCGGCCAGCGCGAGCAGAAGTGCCGGGATCAGTGGCTTCGGAAGAGCGCAGGTCATGCTGGGGCTCCGGCACGAGGGGACATCACTCGGCAAGGCAATGTACTCGGGGCGCCCGGATGTTGCGCCCAACCCAGCATGACGCGACCGGTGGCTCGCGGTCGACCCAGGCCCAGCCCGCAGTCAGCCCGCAGTCAGCCCGCAGTCAGCCCGCAGTCAGCCCGCAGTCAGCCCGCAGTCAGCCCGCGCTCAGCACACGCGTGGCGCTCGCTCAGCACGCGCTCAGCCCCGGCGCGTCTCGCCCTCCGCCGCGAAGGGCAGCCGGTCCAGGTCGACGTTGCCGCCGCTCAGGATCAGGCCCACCCGCTCGCAGCCGGCCAGGCAGCGTGTCGGGTCGTTCAGGATGGCCGCCAGCACCGTGGCGGCGCTGGGCTCCACCAGCAGCTTGGCGCGTTCCCAGAGCGAGCGCATGGCCCCGATGATCTGGGCGTCGCTGACGGTGATGACGCGCTCTGCGTGGGCCGACAGGATGGGCCAGGTGAGCTCCCCGAGGCCCGTGAGCAGGCCATCGGCCAGGGTCCGCGGCGCGTCGGGAGCCAGCCTCCGCCCGGCGGCGAAGGAGCGCGCCGCGTCGTCGGCGCCGGCCGGCTCGGCCAGGATCACGCGCGTGCCGGGCGAGAGGCCCTGCACCGCCAGGCACGAGCCCGCGGCCAGCCCGCCGCCCCCCACCGGCACGACCAGGGCGTCGAGCGGACCGGCCTGGCTCAGCAGCTCGAGCGCCGCCGTGCCCTGCCCCGCGATGACGTGCGCGTCGTCGTAGGGGTGCACGAACGTCGCCCCCGTGCGGGCCTGCACGGCGGCCGCCGCCTGCTCGCGGGCTGCCAGGGTCGGCTCGCACAGGGTGATCTGAGCGCCGTACTCCTGCACCGCGCGCAGCTTCACGGGCGAGCTATTGGCGGGCATGACGATCTGGGCGCTCAGGCCCGCGTCGCGCGCCGCGCGCGCCAGGGCCTGGGCGTGGTTGCCCGAGCTGTGGGTCAGCACGCCCGCCGCGCGTTGCTCGGGCGAGAGCCTGCTCAGCGCGTGGCTGGCGCCGCGGAACTTGAAGGCGCCCACGCGTTGCAGCTGCTCGCACTTGAAGAACAGCCGCGCGCCGGCGAGGGCGTCCAGGGCAGCGCAGGTGACCACCGGCGTGCGGTGCACCAGCCCCTCGATGCGCGCCGCCGCCGCGCGCACGTCGTCGAACGACACGGCCAGCGGCACGCCGCCCACCGCGCTCAGCCGGACACGGCCACGGCCGCGGACACCAGGGCTTGGGCCTCGGCCTGCAACGCAGCCAGGTGCTCGGCCCCCAGGAAGCTCTCCGCGTAGATCTTGGACACGTCCTCGGTGCCCGACGGCCGCGCCGCGAACCAGCCGTTCTCGGTGCAGACCTTGAGCCCGCCGATGGGCGCGCCGTTGCCCGGCGCCTCGGTCAGGATGGCCGTGATGGGCTCCCCCGCCAGTTGGGTGGCGGTGACCTGATCGGCGCTGAGCCGACTGAGCGCGGCCTTCTGCGCGGGCGCGCAGGGCGCATCGAGGCGCTGATAGAGGGGCTCGCCGTGCTCGGCCACCAGCGCCTGGTAACGCGCGTGGGGGTCCTGGCCTGTGACGGCCGTGATCTCCGCCGCCAGCAGCGCCAGGATCAGGCCGTCCTTGTCGGTGGTCCAGCAGCGGCCGTCCTGGCGCAGGAACGACGCGCCCGCCGACTCCTCACCTCCGAAACCGAGGCCGCCGTCGGCCAGCCCCTGCACGAACCACTTGAAGCCCACCGGCACCTCGATCAGGCGACGCGCGAGGCGCGCGGCCACGCGGTCGATCAGCGAGGAGCTCACCAGGGTCTTGCCCACCGCGCACTGCGCCGACCAGCCGGGGCGATGAGTGAACAGGTAGTCGATGCACACCGCCAAGTAGTGGTTGGGGTTCATGAGCCCATGGGCGGGCGTCACGATGCCGTGGCGGTCGGCGTCGGCGTCGTTACCGAAGGCCAGGTCGAAGCGGTCGCCGAGCTGCACCAGCCCCGCCATGACGTAGGGCGAGCTGCAGTCCATGCGGATGCGCCCGTCCTTGTCGAGCGGCACCATCGAGAAGCTCGGGTCCAGCTCGCCGTTGACCAGCGTCAGGTCCAGGCCCCAGCGATCCGCGATGGCGGACCAGCAGGTCAGCGCCGTGCCGCCCAGCGGATCGGCGCCCAGGCGCAGCCCGGAGTCGCGCATGGCCGCCATGTCGAGCACGTCCCCCAGCTCGGCTACGTAGCTGCTGACGAAGTCGTAGCGGCGGGTGCCGGCGGCGGCGCGCGCGACCGTGGCGCTGACCCGGCGCGCCGCGCGGTTCTTGCCGACCAGCAGCTCGTTGGCGCGGGTCTCGATGGCGCCGGCTTCGGCCGAACCCGCGGGCCCGCCGTGGGGCGGGTTGTACTTGAAGCCGCCGTCCTCCGGCGGGTTGTGGCTGGGCGTGATGACGATGCCGTCGGCCGTGCCGCCCTCGCCGCGGGCGTTGTGCGCGCGGATGGCGTGGGACAGCAGCGGCGTGGGCACGGGCCGGTCGTGACTGTCCAGCATGAGCGTGACGTCGTTGGCGGCCAGCACCTCGATGGCCGTCTCCAACGCTGGCTCCGAGAGGGCGTGGGTGTCGTGGGCCACGAACAGCGGGCCGTCGATGCCCTGGGCGCCACGGTGCTCCGCCAGCGCCTGGCAGATGGCCACGATGTGGGCCTCGTTGAAGGCGCCCTTGAGCGACGAACCGCGATGGCCCGAGGTGCCGAAGGCCACGCGCTGGGTCGGGTCGCCCGGCTCCGGCACGCGCTCGGCATAGGCAGCGAGCAGCGCCGGGATGTCCGCCAGCAGCGAGTCAGGCGCCCGCTGGCCGGCCAGCGCGTGGGTGCTCATGCGTCCTCGGGCGGCTGCTCGTTCGTCTCGCTCATGGACCCGTCGGCGTCGGCGGCCGCGCCCTCATCCCGGGGCTCAACCAGCAGCTCGTCGGACGCCTCGCCGTCGAGACGCTGCTCCTCGGGCAGGACCGGGTCGTCCGGATCCCAGCCGCCGCCCAGGGCGCGGTACAGGCTCACCATGTTGCGCACCACGAAGCCCTCGCTCTCCGCCAGCTGATCCTGCTGGTCCGTGAGGGCGCGCTCGGCGTCGAGCACGTTCTGGAAGTCGACCACGCCGTTGTCGTAGAGCGTCTTGACCAGGGTCACGGTGCGCTCGCTGGCGTCCACAGAGCGCTCCAGCGCGGCGCGCCGATCGCTCTCGAGGTGATAACTCACCAGCGAGTTCTCCACCTCTTCGAGCGCCTCCAGCACGGCCTGTTCGTAGCTCGCCATGGCCTGCAGCAGCCGCTCGTCGGCCACGTCGATGCTGCCCTGCACCTGCCCGCCGTCGAACAGGTTCCAGCTCATGTCCGGGCCGAAGAACCAGCTACGGCTCTCTGAGTCCGTCCAGGTGTCCGAGCTGTTGGACACGTGGCGGTAGCTGCCCGAGATGCTGAAGACCGGGTACTCGGCGGCGGTGGCCACGCCCACCCGGGCGCTCTGCGCGGCGAGCTGGCGCTCGGCGCGGCGCACGTCGGGGCGCTGGCGCAACAGGTCGGCGGGCAGGTTCACCGTCAGCACGTCGGGCGCCTCGGGGATGGGACCCAACGGCTCCAACAGCTCCTGCAACGCGGCGGGGTGCTCACCCATCAGCACGCCCAGGCGGTGGATGGCGCGCTGCACCCCCTCCAGCAAAGGCGGGATGGAGGCCTCGGTGATGGCCAGGTTGCGCTCGGCCTGGGCCACGTCGAGGCCCGGCACCAAGCCTGCGTTGAAGCGGTCGCGCGTCAACTTGAGCGTGGCCTTCTGGTCGCGCACGTTGCGCTCGGCGTAGCTGGCGCGCTGCTGCAGCGCCCGCATCTCGACGTAGATCTCCGCCACGTCGCCCAGCAGCACCACCAGCACGTCGCGGTAGTCCTCGACCGACGCCGCGAGGTCGGCGTCGGCGGCCTCGACGTTGCGCCGCACGCGACCGAACACGTCCACCTCCCAGGTGGCGTCGACGCCGCCCGAGCCACTGTCGTTGGTGCCGGTGTTGGTGCCCAGCTGGGTCTCACTGAACTTGCGGCGTTGCAGGTTCGCGCCCGCGTTCAGGTCGGGCGCACGATCACCCGCGGCGATGGAGTAGAAGGCCCGGCTCTCCAACACGCGGTGGTAGGCCACCTCCAGCGTCAGGCTGTTGGCCTGGGTGCGCGCGATGACCTGCTCCAGGATCGGATCGTTCAGCACCGTCCACCAGGTCTGCAAGGGAGCCTCGCCCGACGCGATGCCGTCCACCATCTCGGCGTGCCAGCTGCCCGGGAGCAGGGTCTCGGGGGCCTCATAGTCGGGCCCCACGGCGTTGCAGGCCGAGAGGGCCAGAAGCGCCAGGAGCGCCAGGGGCGGCCAGCACATGCGGGAAAGAAGTCGCTTCATCGTGGGCACTCCATCACATCGACGCAGGTGGAGCGGCCATCATCGACGCTGGCGGGCCTGGTTGCCAGCGCGAGGTCGGCGCAGCGGCTCTCAGCCGGCCCCAGACCGGGCCCTGCCGCAGCCCCCGAGCCCGCTTCAGCAGGAATCGCGGCGCGACAGCTCGGCGGCCAGATCCGTCCTCATGCAGCCGAGTCTACGTCCACGGGCTGCGCAGGGAGCGGCCGGGCGCGCGCAGGGCTGAACGGCGCCGGGCGCCTTTGCTAACTTGCGCAGGTCGCCTCGACAGGCGGCGGTGCGGGCGACCACCTCGGGCGTCGCCGTGGCCCGATCCAGCGGAAGCCAAGGTGAGCGAGCTGCTCGTGCTGCGCCACGCAAAGGCGGGCGACGGTCCGCAGCGTGACACGCCCGACCATGAGCGCCCCCTGGCACCCCGCGGGCTGCGCGACGCCGAACGCCTCGGTCATTGGCTGCTGGCCACAGACATCGCGCCCGACCGGGTCCTGGTCAGCACGGCCACGCGCGCCGTGCAGACCGCTCGCCTCGTGCTCGAGGCCCTGGGCGCCGCCGCCCCCCCACTCATGACCGAGCGGCGTCTCTACCTGGCGGACCCGGCCTGCGTGGCCGAGACCGTGCTCGAGCACGCCGACGGCTGCGAGCGCCTGCTGGTCGTGGGACACAACCCGGGCCTGGCCCAGTTCGTGACACTGCTCAGCGGCCAGCCGCTGCCGGCCGACGAGCACACCGGAGCGAGCTTTGGCACCGCCAGCCTGGCGCGACTGGAGCTGTCGGGCGGCTGGCCCAGCCTGGCGCCTGGCGCGGCCCGACTGCTTGAGCTGGTGCGCGGCGCCGCGCTCCCGGACCCCAGCCGATGAGCCAGCCTTTCCCGATGCCGGAGCCGCCGTACGCCTCCGAGCCCGACACGTCCAAGGCCACCCACCGAGCGCGAGTGGAGGCCGAACAGGAGCGCCAGGCCACCAGCCACCTGGGCGCCGAGGCCCTCGCCCTCGCTTGCCTGACGTTCATGGTGGCGCTGATCTGTTGGCCCAACGGCGTGGTGGTGCCCTGGGCCAGCGTGGCCATCGCGGCCGCGGCCGTCCGCAGCCTGCTGCCGCGGCGGGCGCCGGCCATCGCCCTGGGCGCGGCTCTAGTGGGCCTGGTCTGGGGCCTGGGCTACGTCAAGCTCGCCCCCGTCCAGGACCCCGCCGAGCAGACCTTTCTCACGGTGATCCTGGTGGGCATGTCGTTCGCCGGCCTGATCCGGCTGGCGGTGTTGCCGCTGGCGGGCTTCGCCTGGGTGCTCCCGCTGCTGACGCCGCCGGTGGCGTACCACCTGACCGAGCGCACCCGCGGTGACCTCGAGCTGGCCCTGCTCCTGGCGGCCTACGCGGGCATGCTGGCCTTCGCCCTGCGGCGCCTGAGCAAGACGCGCCGAGCCGCCATCGAGCTGGCGGTGGAGCACGATGAGCTGGTGGCCGCGTTGCACCGGGCGCGCGTGACCCGCACCGAAGCCGAGCACGGCCTGTCCGCCCTGATCGAACAGGCCAGCGAGATGCTGACGGTGATCTCGCCCACGGGCGCGCCGCTGTTCATGAGCCCCAGCCTGCAGCGGCTGATGGAACAACGCGGCGTCACGCGCCCGATCGAGCTGGTCCACCCCGACGATCGCGGCGGCGTGCTGGAGGCCCAAGCAAAGGTCTTCAAAGGGCGCCTGCTCGAGTCTCCGCTGCTGGCGTTCCGCATCTCGCAGCCCGACAGCGACGACTGGCAGGAGGTCGAGGGCAGCGTGCGCCTGCTGACCGAACGTCCCTTTGCCGGCGCCATCCTGGTGGCCAGCCACGACGTCACGCACCGCAACCGCATGGCCCGACAGCTGGCCCACAAGGAGGACCTGATCCGGGCCCTGTTCGAGGCCGCCCCCGACCCCATCTTCTACAAGGACGCCGAGGGTCGCTACCTGGGTTGCAACGAGGCCTACGCCAAGGTGGTCGGCCGCTCTCCGGGGGCCGTCGCGGGCCTCACCGACCATGATCTGCACCCGGCCGACATCGCCTCACGTGCCGGCGCGCGCGACCGGGAGGTGCTGGAGACCGGCAACGTGCTGCGCGACGAGTACTGGGTGGAGCCACCCGACGGCCGCCGGGTGCTGCTCGACACGGTCAAGTGCCCCTTCCGCGACGAGCAAGGCCAGCCCATCGGCGTGGTGGGCATCTGCCGCGACATCACCGAGTACCGCGAGCTCGAGGACAAGCTGCGGCAGGCGGCCACCACCGACGGGCTCACGGGCCTCATGAACCGCCGGCGCCTCGACGAGGTGCTGCTGGAGGAGTGGGCCCGCGCCCGCCGTCAGCGCGAGCCCGTCTCGGTCATCATGGCCGACGTCGATCACTTCGGGAACTACAACGACGCGATGGGACACAAGCAGGGCGACCTGGCCCTGGCCACGGTGGCCGACGTGATCCGGCGCTGCGTCGCGCGCCCTGGCGACGTGGTGGCGCGCTACGGCGGCGAGGAGTTCACGTTGATCCTGCCGCACACCGGCGCCGGGGGCGCCATGGCCGTGGCCGGTCAGGTGCTGCAGGCCGTGCGCCGCGCGGCCCTGCCGCACCCGGCCAGTGACGCCGCCGAGGTGGTCACGATCTCACTGGGCGTGGCCACCGCCGTGCCCGAGCGCGAGCAGAACGTCTCGTCTCTGGTGGAGGCCGCCGACGCGGCGCTCTACGACGCCAAGCACGCTGGTCGCAACACCGTCCGGGCCCGGGAGGCCTGAGCGCCCGAGGCTGCCGTCAGCCGGCCCGGGTTGCCGACGGGCGCTGGCAGCCGCTCCCGTCACGCGCCTGCCTGCAGGTCACTCGCTCACCAGCGAGATCGGCGGCTCGACCACGCCGGCGCGCAGCTGGTGCGGAATCACCAGCACGCCGCGCCGCACCAGCCTCAGCAGCTCCTGCCGCAGCTCGTCGGCATCAGCCTGCATGGCCTGCACCAGCTCAGTGGCGCTGCGCTCTCCGTCGGCCAGGCTCAGCAGGCGCCGCTCGCGCTCGCTGAGCGGCCAGATCATCTTGCTGGGGCCATTGTAGACCGCGTGACTCGGCTGGGCCGGGAGCTGTCCCCCTGCCGGGCTGCCCGCCTGAGCGTCCGGGTCGGTGAAGATGTCGAAGTCGAAGCTGGCCAGTGAGTTGTGCCGCGGAAACGACGGCCGGGCGTCCGCCAGCTCGCTCCACGTCATGGGCAGGGCGCCGCCGCGCTCAAAGAACGTCGTCTGGCGCACGCGCTCCGGATGGTGTGTGAGATAGAGGAAGAAGCCCACCCGGTCCATGTTCTCCGCGTCTCCACGCGAGAGGTACGCGGCGTGCAACTCGGAGCGGTCGTAGTGGTCGCTGCCATCGCGGTGGCGATAGTCCCAGCGCCCGCAGTCGTGCTGAAACAGCTCGATCCCGTACTGCTCTCCGCCGTCGCGGTAGATGTCGTCATCGGGCGAGATCGAGAACATGCCCATGTACGAGGACAGCAGCACCGCGTCGCGATGGAAGTCGAGGTAGCGGAAGCTCAGCAGGTCCTCTTGCTCCGTGGCCCGGGGGAACCCGATGAACCACTGCACGCTCACCGCGATCTGAGAATCGCGCAGGGTGTCGAGCATGTCGTGCACGCGCTCGAGGTCATTGCCCTTGACCATCAAGTCAATCACACGCTGGCTACCCGACTCGTAGCCAAACTGCAAGAAGCGCGCGCCTCCCGCGTGAATCAGGTCGGTGAACTCTGGGTCGCAGAAGAGCTTCTCGAACTTGGTCTCCGCGCCCCAGAAGACGCGCTGCTGCTCAGGACGCTCGCAGTTCCACTCCGCGATGGCGCGCATCAGCCGCGGCGGCGTGAGCGGGTCCCAGAGGATCGTGTGCCGGGCACCGGTCTGGGCCTGGATCTGCTCCAGATCCTGGGTCACCAGCCGCGGGCTACGCATGCGGAAGTTCTTCTTGATGGAGTCGGAACAGAAGGTGCACTTGCCGTAGTAGCAGCCCCGGCTGGTCTGCAAGTTGACCACGATCTCGGGCAGGTAGTAGCGCTCGACCGGCACGGCCGCGAAGTCGGGTGCGGCGATCTTGTCGAGGTTGGGAAGCGGGCTCGGGCCTGGCGGGTGGATCGTGCCGTCGGCGCCGCGGCAGTACAGGTTGGGCAGCCCCGCCAACTCAGCCCCCTGCTCGAGGGCGTCGACAAACACGGGGAAGCTCTCGTCCGCCTCGCTCACCATGGCGAAGTCGGCGTACGCGTAGAAGCGCGGATCCGTACACAGCGCCTGCTCATTCCAGGTGACGATCTGCCCTCCGACCATGGTCTTCAGGTCGGGCGCCCTGGCCTTGAGCGCCTTGAGGATCGCGAAGGCCTCTGCGGTCTGTTCGTTGAAGGGGATCGTGAGCGCCACCAGATCCGGCTCGCTGGCCAGGATCTTGTCGATGCAGACCGACTCGACCACGCGGTTGATCGGATTGTCGATGGGGCCTTCCAGGTAGTCGAAGAACCCATCAATCTCGTGACTTCGCAGCCCGTAGAAGACCGGATTGGTCGAGTACAGCACGCGCAACAAGTTGGCCAGCCGGTCGTAGGCCCAGGTCGCGAGCTCCGGCTGATAGAAGCGTGCCGGGTCACGCAGAATGTCTGCGGCCCGCTGCCCCTCGTCCAGCTGGTCCAGCGGGATGATCCCGAGCTTGGCGAGCGCCTGCAGCCGGCGGACTTCGTCTGGCGTAGGAGACGGCAGGGCCCGCAGATGATCCCAGGCGTGGTTGAAGTCGGCGACGGCCGACTCCAGGACGGCCGGCGTCACCAAGCCCTCGAACACCTCGAGGTTGACGTCCACCATGGCCACCTCGTGACCTGCGCGGATGAGCCCCCCCGCCAGCAGCGGAAGGCTGGCGTAGGGCGAGGCGGGCACGGCCCGATTGGGTGGAAAGACCAAGCTGACGCGCATCGGACGAACCCTGACTCAACGGAGGCCTGTAGGTGTCACACAGCTCAATCCTACGACAACAACGGGCCGCGGGCGAACCGCTCCCGCGCCGCATCGCGAGCGAATCGCGAGCTACTCCAGGTCTCGCAGCATCTTGCGCAGCTCCATCAGGTGCGTCTCTTCGGCGCTGATCATCTCGCGCGCGAACTCCTCCAGCAGCAGCGAGCTATCGCCCACGGCGTCGAGCAGCTTGCGATAGGTCTCGATGGCCCGCGCCTCGTGAGCGAAGGACTCCTCGAGGATGTCGTGCACCGCGTGACGGTGGCTCTCGTCGAGGCCCGCCACGCGCATGCGCGGGTGACCGCCCAGGCCGGTCAGCAGCTCGCCCACGCGGCGGGCGTGGTCGAGCGACTCGCTGGCCTGGGTCTGCATGAAGTCGACCAGGGAGATGCGATTCACGCCGGTGACCATCAGGGCGTAGTGCGTGTAGCGCACCACCCCGGCGAGCTCGAACTCGACCAGGTCCTTCAGGATCTCGACAACCTCTTCAGACGGCTCGTAGACGCTCATGCGGGCCATTGTGGGTTTGGAGCCCGGAGCCCACAAGTCGCCCGTCGTGAGGCCGCGGGCTCTGGATTATCGCGCTTGCGACCCAATCTCAACAGAGTAGACTGAAGCGACCGCCGCCCTGCTCCTCATCCGGCTCCGACATGCACCTGCTCGCCAAGAAGCCCAAGTCGAGGTGTTGCAAGAAGCCCCGCCGCAAGCAGTGCAAGCGTTGCCCGCGGCTCGGCGCCCGCAGCTGACGCACGGCTCAGCAAAGGCTCAGCTCACGGCGCAGGAACCACGCGACTCACTCCCGGTCGCGGACCGACCTCAGAGGGCCGACTCCACGACGCGCAGGGTGGCGGCCTCCAGCTCGTGGGCCTCGCTGACCAGGGCGTCGAGCTGCGAGCGGCGCTCGGCCACCCAGTCGGCGTCGTCGATCGAGGCGAAGTTGATGCGCACGTTGAGCACCGCGCCCAGCACGCCGCTGCGCGCCAGCATGGCCCCCACGGCCGCGTCGGTGATGGAGGCGGGCATGCCCTGCTCCGCCGCCGTGCGACACAGGCGCAGCGCGGCCAGGCAGGCCTGGGCGCTGGCGAACGGCACGTCGGTGGCGTGCTTGTAGCCGGCCTGGATGGCGCCCAGGCGCGCGGCCTTCTGCTCGTCGGTGTCCTTGGGCAAGCGCATGGCCGCGAGCACCTGGCCGAAGGCGTCGGTGTCGGCGTCCACCGCCCGCAGCAGCTCGTCCTTGAGCCCCTGGGCCTCCATGGCCAGGCGCTCCATGTCGGCCTTGCGGTGCTCCAGGCCCTTCTTGGTGTAGGTCAGGTTGGCCACCATGGACGCCAGCGCCGCGCCCAGCGAGCCCGCCAGCGCCGCCAGCGAGCCGCCGCCCGGCGCGGGTGAGGCCCGGCTGACCTCGTCCGCCAGCGCGTTGGCCGGCATGGACGCCAGCGTGCCGTCCGTGCTCGGCAGGCCCAGCACGCGCTCCTTCGCGACGAAGGGCGCCACGTCCGCCAGGCCCATGGACTGCACCACCGTCTCCACCACGTCGGCCACGGGCACGCCGCGGCAGGCGCCCTGCTTGGACAGGTAGTGCTCGCCCGACTCACGCAGCGCCTCCCACGGCAGCATGCCCACCACCTCGCTGCCGGTGACGCGCAGCCCGCGCTCGGCCGCCAGCTCGCTGCAGGCGTCGAAGACCGCGTGCGCCGGCGTCTGGTGGCAGTCGGTCAGGTTGAAGCTCATCTGCGCCTTGCGGTACTCGGGGATGACCCAGCCCACGCCGCGGCAGTGCGCAAAGCGCCCGCGGCGCATGACGTTGACCCCCTGCAGTGACTGCTTGTCGCGCCCGAAGAAGGCGAGGTCGGCGTCGAGGTCGCGCCCGATGGAGCGGTAGTGCGTGGCCAGCTCGTCCAGCGTGGCGCTCACGAAGTCGTCGTAGGCGCTGGGGAAGCGCCCCCCCGCCGGGTCGTACTTCACCAGCTTGCCGCTGCTGTAGTACGGCGTGCCCTGGTCGCGCCGGGACGCGCGCCCGGTCTCGCGCAGCTCGCCGGCGATGTCGTCGGCGTGGGCCTTGCTCATGGAGTTGAGGTTGACGTTGTAGGCGATCAGGAACTCGCGCGCGCCGATGGTGACCACGCCCGTGCGCGGCAGGAACCTCGCCGGCCCGAAGTCGGGCGCCCACTCGGGCTGCCCCAGCTTGTCGGGCAGGGCCTCGTACTCGCCGGCGCGCACCTTCGCCAGGCTGCGGCGGTCCTCGCGCCGGGCGGCCTGGTCATAGAGGTAGACCGGGATGCCCAGCTCGTCGCCCACCCGCGCGCCGAGGCGCTCAGCCGCCGCGATGCAGTCGGCCATGCTGGCCCCCGACACCGGCACGAACGGGCACACGTCGGTGGCGCCGTGGCGCGCGTGGGTGCCGGTCTGCTTCGACATGTCGATCAGCTCGGCGGCCCGGGCGATGAGCTGAAAGGCACCCTCCACCACGGCGTCGGGCGCGCCTACGAAGGTGATCACCGTGCGGTTGGTCTCGGCGCCCGGGTCGACGTCCAGCACCGAGACGCCGTCCACCGCCGCGGCGGCCGCCACGATCCGGTCGATCACGGCCCTGTCGCGGCCCTCCGAGATGTTGGGCACGCATTCGATCAGTGCAGCGCTCGGGCAGGGGACCATGGGAGCTCTCGGGTGGGAGGTATGCTGACCGTCCAGGACGGCGCGACCGCGCATTGAAGCAAAGCCCGCACGGGCAGCGCGCC
>Ga0164313_10000038_pt1 | contig 71083 bp, 66 predicted proteins | sample GuaBasSedimGuay4_FD_113735 | JGI IMG/M metagenome (GOLD analysis project Ga0164313, IMG submission 113735) | Subseafloor sediment microbial communities from Guaymas Basin, Gulf of California, Mexico - Guay4, Core 4569-4, 0-3 cm | ecosystem: Environmental > Aquatic > Marine > Hydrothermal vents...
CTCGATTCAGCGTGGAGGGGCCAGGGTCGCGCGGAAGAAAGTGTCCAGTTCATCGAGCATTCTGTCGAGTCCAAGACTGCTTCGGGCGTGTTCGCGCAGGCGGCGAGCGCGCTCGCTGCGCTCACTGAAGTCCATCGCAACCATTGTGCGCAAGCCCGCGGCCAGCGTATCCCCGGACCGCGCATCGACCAGCAGTGCGCCCTGTTCGGCCGGAGTCACCTCGCCCACGCTGCTGCTGTCGAAGGCCAGAATCATACGGCCGGCGGCCGCAGCCTCGGCCAGGACATAGCCCCAGCCTTCTTCCAGCGAGGGCAGGACCAGGGCGTCGATGGTCTCGAACCAGGCCGGCAGATCGGTCACGAAGCCGTCGAAATGGACGCGGTCTTCGATTCCGCAACGGCGGGCCTGGCCGCGCAGCGCCGCCTCCTGTGGCCCGCGCCCGGCAACGCGAAGAGTGACTTTGATGTCCAGGTCGGTCATCGCCGCGATCAACAGGTGCACGCGCTTGCGCTCGACCAGCTGGCCGAGATAGCCCAGACGCAGCGGCCCATTCTGCAATGGCGCCACGTCGAGCAGTGGCGCCAGGGGGATTCCCTTGCCGATGACCTGCACGCGCGCGGGGTCCAGCCAGGGCGCCGAGCGGATGCTGCTCTGGCGCGTGGCCTCGCTGGCGACCAGGATGCGGTCGGCCACACGATTGTGAAAGGCGCGGATCCATGGCCGATCCTTGATCGGCCCGTCGCACTCGCGGCTGTTGATGATCTTGATCGGCAGGCCGCTCAGGTGTGCGGCGAGACCGACGGTGCGCAGGTCCTTGTCGAACTCGGTCAGCAGCAGATCGGGGCGGGTGCGCCGCAGCCAGAAGATCAGGGGCAGGACGGTCCATGGTGCGCCATTGGCCCGGGTCCGCGCGGTATGCACGGGCAGGCCGGTTTCGCTGCAGCGGTGGTGCAGTGGGGCGCCGGGATAGGCCAGCACCGTGACCCGCCAGCCGCGTGTGGGCAGGTGCCGCGCCAGGTCCAGTACGAAGCGCTCGCCGCCGCCCATGTCGCGTACGCTGTCGGCGACCACCAGGTGGGGGGGCTGACTGGCTGGCGGTATGGCTGCCGGTTGCTTCGGTATCCCGCTCAATCTAGTCTTTCCCCTGATCCGGTCGCGTGGAAATCGTTGTCGCGCCCGCTTGGAAGTGCTGCCCTGCCCGGAGGAAGATGCCATGGCGGACGATGTCCGTGAAGCCCTCAAGGTCGACGTCCTGTACGTCGGTGCCGGGCCAGCCAATCTCGCCAGCGCCTACCGTCTCGCAAAGCTGATCGAGGCCCATAACTCCACCGCTGCCACGCCGATCTCGCCGATGATCGCCATCATCGAGAAGTCCGAGGACATCGGCCAGCACATACTCAGCGGCGCCGTGCTCGACCCGCGCGCGCTGGAAGAGCTGATCCCGGATTTCCGCGACGCGGGCGCTCCCTTCGACACCCCGGTCTCGCGCGACCATCTCTGGTACCTCACGCAGGGCGGGGGCTTCAGCGTGCCCGTGATCCCGCCGATCATGCGCAACAGCGGCAAGTATGTTGTCAGCCTCTCGGACGTTACCAGGTGGTTGGCCGAGAAAGTCACGCAGATGGGCGTGCAGATCTACCCGGGCTTTCCGGGCACTGCGTTGCTCTACGGAGATAATGGCGAGGTCACCGGCGTACGCACGGGTCACAAGGGCATCGACCGCGAGGGCAACAAGAAGCCGAATTTCGAGCCCGGTATCGACATCATGGCCAAAGTCACGCTGCTCGGTGAGGGCTCGCGCGGCAGTCTGTGCAAGCAGCTCTTCGCAGAGAAGCAGATGCACGGGGAGAACCCACAGGTCTATGGCGTGGGCGTCAAGGAGCTGTGGGAGATTCCCGAGGGCCGGGTCGAGCCGGGCACGGTGATCCACACCATGGGCTGGCCACTGCGCAGCGAGGAGTTCGGCGGCGGGTTCATCTACGCGCTGTCGTCCACGGAGCTCATAGTGGGGCTGGTCATCGGCCTGGACTACCGCGACCCCTTCCTCGACCCGCAGGCCCGCCTGCAACAGCTCAAGCAGAATGGCAGGATCCGGCCGCTGCTCGAGGGCGGCAAGCTGCTCAAGTTTGGCGCGGCTACGCTGCCCGAGGGCGGCTACTTCGCCATGCCGCAGCTCTACAACGACGGTGTGCTGATTACCGGCGACAGCGGTGGCTTCCTCAATGGCATGCGCCTGAAGGGGATTCACCTGGGCATGAAGAGCGGCATGCTGGCGGCCGAGACTGTGCTCGAGTCACTCCTGCGCAAGGACAGTTCCTGCACGGTGCTGTCCAAGTATGCGGACCGCTTCGAGGCCAGCTGGGCAAAGGACGAGCTGTGGTCGGCGCGCAACTTCCACCAGGCTTTCCAGGGTGGACTCTGCGGCGGTCTCTTGCACTCAGGCCTGCAGATGATCAGCGGCGGACGCGGCCTCAAGGACCGCTGGTATGCGCCGGCAGGTCACGAGCACATGCAGACCGTGGGCGACTATTACGGACAGCCCTATGCCGTGCCCCGCGCCGACGGTGACACACCGTCCGAGGGCATCGCGCCCACGCCATTCGTGGCCGATGGAGAGCTGACCTTCGACAAACTCACGGCTGTCTATCACTCCGATACCGGGCACGAGGAAAACCAGCCCTGCCATCTGGTGATCACGGACACGGATATCTGTCGGACACGCTGCACGCACGAGTACGGCAATCCCTGCCAGCATTTCTGTCCGGCTGGTGTCTATGAGTGGTTGCCCGGCGAGGACACCGGAGGCCAGGAGTTCCGCATCAATGCCTCCAATTGCGTGCACTGCAAGACCTGCGACATCATGGACCCCTACCAGGTCATCGACTGGGTGACGCCTGAGGGTGGCGGCGGTCCGAATTTCTCGAGGATGTAGGGTGGGCCAGCTGCTCCTGCTGTGCCGCGACGGCGACTTCGCGCCGATGCACCAGGCGGTGTCGGCGGCGTCGGCGGCGTTGGCGAGCGGTGGCGGGGTGCGGCTGGTGCTCTTTCACGCCGCGCTGGAGCGGGTCCTCGATGGCGCCCTTGATCAGGTCGAGGCGGCCAGCTACCGCGAGCAACTCGAGTCGGGCCGGGTGCGTCCGGTCAGTGAAGCGCTGGATCGGGCCCGCAAGGACGGGCTCGGCCTTTTCGCGTGCAGCGCCAGCGTGGCCCTGCTCGGCCGCGATGCGACGACCATCGGCCCATTTGTGGACGAAGTGGTCGGCTGGCCCACGATCCTGCGCTGGATGGACGACGCGGAACACGTGCTCTCGCTCTGAGCGCAACGGCTTTCAACAGGACCGCGCAAGCATTATCCTCTGATCCCCTAGCCAGGACTCCGATGTCATGATCCGCCATGCAAGCGATCCGGATTCAGGTGAGCTCGCGCGCAAGCGCGCGGCCGTGGCCGGATTGTACGAGGGAGTGCAGGCTGTGCTCTCGCCGATGGCGGGCGTCACAGACCTGGTCTTCCGCGCGGTCTGTCGCGAGCATGGAGCCGACCTGACCTTTTGCGAGTTCGTCAGTGCCGATGGTGTGGTGCACGGCAACGACGCCACACGCGAGCTGATGGAACTCGGTCCGGACGAGCATCCCGTGGGCATCCAGCTCTTTGGCGCCGACCCGGCCAGCCTGGCCGAGGCGGCGCGTGCGGCGGCGGATCTCGGTCCCGACATCATCGACCTGAACTTTGGCTGCCCGGTACGCAAGATCGTCAAGCGCAACGGGGGGTCGGCATTGCTTTGCAACCTGCCCCTGATGGACGAGATCGTGCGCGCCGTGGTTGCGGCCACGGACATCCCGGTGACGGCGAAGATCCGGCTGGGCTGGAGTGATGGCTCCGTCAACTACATGGAGACCACGCGCATGCTCGAAGAGGCCGGAGCCTGCGCGATCACCATCCACGGCCGCACACGCGAGCAGAAGTTCAGTGGTAGCGCGGACTGGGGACCGATCGGTGAGGTCAAGGCCGCTGCCACTGTGCCGATCATCGGCAATGGTGATGTGTTCAGCGGCGCGGACTACCTGCGGCTGCGTGCGGAAACCGGCTGTGATGCGGTGATGATCGCGCGCGCGGCGATCGGTAACCCCTTCATCTTCGACGAGATCACGGCGGCCATGAATGGCGCGCCGTGGCAGCCGCCGGCTGTCGACCGGGTCGTGACCACGCTGCTCGACCACATGCAGCGGGAGATAGCGCTCAAGGGGCCGCGTACCGGGCTGAACAGGATGAAGCGCCACTTTGCCAGCTACCTGCGCGGTTACCCGCGTGTCGCGGAATTGCGCAAGGCTGTCTTTGCCAGCAATGACATCCCGACCATCCGCTCGGCCTTCGAGGACTATCGAAGCGCCCACGCGGGCATCCAGATCGAGTCCGCCGCACCGGCGGGGGAGACCGTCTCATGAGAGTGCAACCGCGCCTGCTGCCCTTGCTCCTGCTGCTGACAATCACGGCCTGCGCGAAGGCGCCACAGCCGACCAGCGATGATCCCACGGCCACGGTCGAGCAATTGCAGTACACCGTGCGCCCTGGCGACAGTTGGGGCCGTGTGTCCGAAGCCTTCTTCGGCGATGCCTCGCGCGCGGAGCGCATCGCACGCGAGAACGACTTCCATCCGGCCATCGATCCGGTCGATGGTGTGGTGGTGCAGGTCAGCGTCCACGCCGATGAACTCGAGCGGGTGCGTGCCATCGCTGCGGCGCGCGGTTCCTACAACGCCGGCGTGGAGGCCATGCGCCGCGATGGTGGCGATGCCGATGCCGCCGCGGCCTTCGATCGGGCACTGGATCAGGCGCCCTGGTTCGTGGACGCGCGTTACAATCTCGGCCTGGTGCAGATCAGGCTGGGCGAACCCAAGCAGGCGCGCGAGAACCTTGAGCAGGTGGTGCGTGAGCGCGATGAGGATGCCCAGGCCTGGTATGCCCTGGCGGCGGCCTGGTTTCATGCCGGCGATTACGGGCAGGCCCTGCCACCGCTGGAGCGTTCGCTCGAACTCGACGGGGAGCTGCTGCGTGCCCGTTTCACACACGCGCTCTGCCTGCAGCGCATGGGGCGCGGACCTGAAGCCATCACGGCCTGGCGCCACTATCTCGAGCTCGACTCCACCAGCGCCTGGGCCGATCAGGCCCGGCAGAACCTGGTCGAACTCGGCGCCTGATCAACAGTCAGTGGCGTCCACTTGCCGACGGTGACCGGTCCCGCTAGACTTGCCAGTGCCGGTAGCCATTCAGGGCCGCCGGCCCCAGACCAGGCCAACGCCTTTAAGTGGATCCCGTGAGGTCCGGAAGGTGGGGAGAAGCGCACACACGATGCCCGTACGCCCAACGCGTCACGGGTATTTGTTTGCGCGCCAGCCCCGCCCCTGACTTCCGTGAGCGCCTTGCAGGGCGCGTGGCCGGAACTCCTCCAGGGACGGGATGATGGAATTCAGGAACAAAGCCACGATCCTCGACCAGCGCGAAATGGAGCGGGCCATCGTCCGCGTGGCGCACGAGATCCTTGAGCGCAATCACGGCACCGACAACCTGGTGCTTGTTGGCATCCAGCGCCGCGGTGTGACCATCGCCCGCCGCGTGGCCGAGGCGATGTCCAGGATCGAGGATGCGGAGATCCCCTTCGGCACGCTGGACATCACCTTCTATCGCGACGACCTCTCCACGCTTGGGCCGGCCCCGAGCGTCGGCAAGACCGACCTGCCCTTTGACATCAACGGCAAGACGATCGTGCTCGTGGACGACGTGCTCTACACCGGGCGCACCGTGCGCGCTGCTATGAACGAGTTGATGGACTACGGGCGCGCCCATTCGATCCAGCTCGCGGTACTCGTGGACCGCGGCCACCGCGAGCTGCCGATCCGTGCTGATTTCGTGGGCAAGAACCTGCCGACCTCCTCGCGCGAGGTCGTCAAGGTCATGGTGCAGGAGTTCGACGGGCAGGAGCAGGTCATCCTGGCCGAACTCGAGCAGGGAGACGAAGGCTGATGCAACAGAGGCATCTGCTCGACCTCGAGAGCTACAGCGCCGAGGACATCACCGAGATCCTGGACACCGCCGAATCATTCCGGCAGGTGCTGGAGCGCCCCATCCCCAAGGTGCCGGTCCTGCGCTCAAAGACGGTGACCAATCTCTTCTTCGAGAACAGCACACGCACCAGGATCAGTTTCGAGCTGGCCGAGAAGCGGCTCAGTGCGGATGTCGTGAACTTCTCGGCCTCCGGCTCCTCGGTGGCCAAGGGCGAGACACTGCGCGACACGGCCGAGAACATCCTGGCCATGAAGGTCGACATGATCGTGATGCGGCACCCCGACAGCGGCGCCGCGCACTACCTCGCCGACCGTGTGCCGGCCAGCGTGATCAATGCTGGTGACGGGATGCACGAGCACCCCACGCAGGGCCTGCTGGACATCATGACGATGCGCCAGAAGCTGGGCGATCTGAAGGGACGCAAGATCACGATCGTCGGCGACATCACGCACTCGCGCGTGGCCCGCAGCAATATCTGGGGTCTGAATCACCTCGGCGCCGAGGTGACCGTCTGCGGCCCGCCACCGATGATGCCTCTGGCCATCGAGGAACTCGGCTGCAAGGTCGAATACGATCTCGAGAAAGCCATCGCCGAGGCCGACGCGATCAACGTGTTGCGCATCCAGCTGGAGCGACAGGAACAGCAGATCTTCCCGGGTAACAGGGAGTATGCGCGTGCCTTCCGCATGGATCTGGAGATGATGGCGAAGACGCAACCGCACGCCTTCGTCATGCACCCCGGGCCGATGAACCGGGACGTGGAAATCAGCAGCGGCGTCGCCGACGGCGACCGGCAGGTCATTCTCGAACAGGTGACCAATGGGGTCGCCGTCCGCATGGCCGTGCTCTATCTGCTCTCCGGCGGAGCCCGCGAGCAGCTGGGAGAGGAACTCTGATCATGAAGAAGATCTACGAGAAGATCCGGGTGCTCGACCCGGCAAGCGACATCGACCTCACCGGTCACGTGGTCATCGAGGACGGCAAGATAGCGGCACTCGGCGAAGGGCCGGCGCCCGCGCCGGCACCCGCGGATGATGCAGCGGAGCAGATCGACGGCACGGGCCTGGTCATGGCGCCCGGCTTCTTCGACCTGCGCACGCATTTTCGCGAGCCCGGCTTCGAGGATGCCGAGACGCTGCACACCGGTTCGGCTGCAGCGGCAGCCGGCGGTTACACGGACGTGCTCGCCATGCCCAACACGCGGCCGGCGGCCGACACGCCGGGCGCCATGCTGTTGGTGCGCGAACGTGGTGATCGGGCTGGATACGCCCGTTTGCACCCGGCGGCTGCGCTGACGAGGGGTATGGAGGGCAGCATCATGAACGAGTTCGGCGACCTGGTGGACGCCGGCGCGGTAGCCATCACAGATGACGCAAACTGGGTCGCCGACAGCGGCCTGATGCGGCACGCCATGGAGTACAGCGTGATGCTCGGCGTCCCGGTGATCAGCCACCCCGAGGATGCCTCGCTCAGCCGTGATGGCTTCATGCACGAGGGCAGCTGGAGCACGCGCCTGGGTCTGCGCGGCCTGCCTGCCGCGGCCGAGGTCAGCGCGGTGGCGCGCGACATCGAGCTGGCCCGGCTCACCGGCGCGCGGCTGCACGTGCCGCACGTGACCTGCGGCGCCAGTGTCCAGCTGATCCGCGCCGCGCGCGCGCAGGGTGTGCAGGTGACGGCAGAGACCACGCCGCACCACATCACCTTTACGCACGCGGATTGCAGGACCTACGACACGCACTTCAAGATGAAACCGCCGCTGCGCTCTGATGACGACCGTCTGGCCCTGATCGAGGCACTCCAGGACGGCACCATCTCGGCCATCGCCTCCGACCACGCACCGCACACGGTGACGGCCAAGGAGCGGACCTTCGCGCACGCCCCCTTCGGCGTGATCGGCCTGGAGACGGCCTTCGCGGCCAGCCATGACCGGTTGGTGGTGAACGGCGATCTTTCGCTCGGCCGCCTGATCGAGTTGATGTCGACCGCTCCGGCCCGTATTCTTGGCAAATCGCCGGCCACGCTGTCCACTGGCTCCGACGCAGACCTCGTGATCCTGGATCCGGCCGAGAGCTGGGAAGTCAGCGAGGGTGATCTGCGGAGCAAGGGCCGGAATTGCCCCTGGATCGGGCGCTCCCTGACCGGCCGGGTTCGATCGACCCTGCTCGGAGGGCGCGAGACTTTCAACTGTGGCGCGTGATCGCGCGTGAGGATCGGGTGGCCCGTATGTCGAACAGGACGTCGAACAGGACGTCGAGCAGGAAGACAACAAGTGGGCCGGGTCGGCTGATCCTGTCCGCCCTGGCCCTGGCCATGCTGGCCGTGCTGGTGGGTAGCTGCGCCTACTTCAACCTGTTCTACAACGCGGAGGATGCCTTCAACGAGGGCGAACGCATCGGCGAAGAGATCGACCCACGCGACCAGCCGACGAGCCAGCAGCGTACACAGTACAACCGTGCGATCGCCAAGTGCAGGATGCTCCTGGACGAATATCCCGACAGCGGACTCGTCGATGACGCCCTCTTCCTGATGGGCAAGTCCTTCTACAGGATGCATGAGTGGTCGGAGGCGGTGCGAAACTTCGAGAACATGCTGGTCAACTTCCCGGCCTCCGACCATGCCGAGGAAGCGACCTTCCTGCTGAGCATCTCCTACCTCAGTCGCGGTGACGACGAGCTCGGGCTGCAGTGGTTCGCCAAGCTCAAGGAAGCCTGGCCGGATGGGCAGTATGCTGCCGAGGCCCTCTACCGCCTCGGAGATGCCTGGGCCACGGCGGGTCGCACCGCGCGTGCCATCAAATCCTACGAGGAATTCCTCGTCGACTACGGAGACCGCTCCGAAGCAGCCCCGGCGCGGGTTGCCCTCGCGCGCCTGCAACTCGATGAGTCCAATCCAGAGGCGGCGCTCGCAGCCCTTGAGGACTTCAGGGTCGACGACCCCAACACCGCCGAGGCCACCACCCTGCGCTACGACGCGCGGACCCTGCGCACCGAGGCCCTGATCGCCCTGGAGCGTTACGATGAGGCACTGGCCGCGGTCGAGGTACTCGACTCCGTGGCCGACACCGATGCCCGCCGACGCGAGGCAGTCCTGTTGAGGGGGCGGGTACTGCTGCTCACAGGGCAAATCGAGGCGGGCCGAAAGGTGCTCTCGGACATGGTCAAGGCGGAAGGGCTGCAGCCGGAAGCGACCTCAGCGCGCAAGATCTCCATCGAGTTTTTCTCTGCGCATGAAGGACCAGAGAGCGAGCACTTGCGCGACGAGATTTCGGCGGCCGAGGCGGCGGGCCGGATGGCCGGCCCCGATGCCACGCATGTGCGCGACCATATCGTCCTGCTTGCCACCTACGACAGGATTCGCGAACGCTACGACGCTGCCGACAGCACTTCGGCCGCGGCCGCATTTGCGCTCGGCGAAATGGTGCTCACCGAATACGACCGCCCGTTCGAGGCCCACGGCTGGTACGCCATTTCGCTCGAACTCGATCCGGTGGGGCCGTCCGCGGCCAGGGCGCTCTATGCGCTTGGTTGGTTGAGTACCGAGTTCATGGATGATCCGCAGGCGGGCGAGGACTGGTACGCGCGGCTCGAGGAGTGTTGCCCGGACAGCCCGCAGGCGCGCGCCCTGCGCGGCGAGGTCTTCGTATCGGCCAAGCCGCGCACGCGTGCAGAACTCGAACGCATGGCCGGTTCGGCGGGTGGGCTTGGCCCGGGCGCCGATGACGGGATTGACCTGAATGATCCGCGCAATCTCCCGTGGCGGAGTCTGCGCAATGGTGGGCCCGGGGCCCTGGGGCCGAGGGAGGCCGGTCTGTGAACGATGAAGCAAGAGTCCTGGCGCCCGCGCGTGTGATCGAGCGGCGGGAGGTCGCGCGCGACACGGTGGTCATGCGCTACGAGCTGAACCTGCGTGCCCAGGTACGACCGGGTCAGTTCGCGATGGTCCATCCGGGCGATGACGACGTTTACGTGCTGCCCAGACCACTGAGCATTCTCGACTATCGCGACGGAGTGCTCGACTTGCTGATCAAGGTGGCCGGCAGGGGCTCTGCGCAATTGGCCGCAATGCAGCCGGGCGCCAGCGTGCGCATCTTCGCGCCGCTGGGCAAACCCTTCGACCTGGAAGAGTTCCGTGGCCGGCCGGCGATCCTGGTGGCCGGCGGTGTCGGTGTAGTGCCGCTGCACATGCTGTCGCGCGAACTGCGTGCGACGGGTAGCTCTCCGCTGCCGATCTTCGGTGCCAGGGCGCCGCAAGATCTGCCGCTGGAGATCCTGGGTGAGGAACCGGCAGGGCCATGGCAACTCTTCGTCGAGCAGCAGGCCGGCGAAGTCCAGCGCGGGGGACCGCGCGAAGGACCGCGTGAAGGACTCCGCGAAGGACTAGTCACCGTGGGCCTGGTCGAGGCCCTCGACCGCCACCCCGATGCCATCGTCGCCACCTGCGGGCCGACACCGATGATGCACGCGGTCGCGCGAATCTGCCGCGAGCGGGCGGTCCCGCTGCGCGTGTGCCTGGAAGAACAGATGGGCTGTGGTGCGGGTGTCTGTCGCGCTTGCGTGGTTGATGACGTGGATGGTGGGACACGGCACACGGTGTGCCGCGAGGGCCCGGTCTTCGACGTCGAGAAGATCTGTTTTCTACCCGAGGACAGGCCGAAGGTTGCCACGGCCCAGGGGTGTGCATCTTGAGCCCGACGGTGGACCTGCGATTCAGCTGTGGGCCGGTACAGTTTGCCAACCCGGTGTTCACTGCCTCGGGAGCATTCGGCTATGGGATCGAGTATCTCGACGTGGTGGATGTTGCCGGGCTCGGTGGCATCGTTACCAAGACCCTCACCGTCGAGCCGCGTGCGGGCAATCCGCAGCCGCGGGTGCGTGAGTTGCGCCACGGGATGCTCAACTCGATCGGGCTGGAGAACGTCGGGCTCGCCGCATTCGTCGGCGACAAGTTGCCAGTGCTGCGCGAGCATGGCATCGACACGGTCGTGTCGTTGGCGGCGCGCGAGGAGTCCGAGTTCTCGACAATGATCACCGAGCTGTCACGCCATGATGGCTGGAAGGCGGTGGAGCTGAACCTGAGTTGCCCGAACGTGGCGCGCGGGGGGCTCGACTTTGGACGCGATCCGCACCAGGTGGAACGGATCACGCAGCTGGCGTTGCAGGCACTGCCCGATGACCGTGCGTTGTGGGTGAAGCTCACGCCCAACGTGACCTCCATTGGTGGGCTGGCCCGGGGTGCCGAGCAAGGCGGCGCGCACGCGATCAGCTGCATCAACACCGTTGTCGGGCTGGAAATCGACCTGGCCCGGCGCGAGCCGGTCTTCCCACGCGCGACCGCTGGCTACAGCGGGCCGGCGATCCTGCCCATCGCGCTGGCCAAGGTCTGGGAAGTGGCCAACACCGTCTCGATCCCGATCGTAGGCATCGGTGGCATTGGTGGCATCGATGATGTGCTGAGCTTTTTTGTAGCTGGTGCGTCGGCGGTGCAGGTGGGAACTTCACTCTTCGCGCGTCCGGACCTCGGTCCGGCCCTGGTGCAGGAACTCGCCGGCCGCCTGGCCGACGAAGGCTTCGCCAGCGCCTCTGCACTGCGCTCCGAACGCTTACCCACACTATCGCGTAGCTGAACGACGACCGGCCGCTATCAGGATTCGGGATCCTCGTCGTCATCGTGGGTATCGTGGGCATCGCCGCGTCGGTTGGCGAACTCCTCGAAGTCGAAGAACTCGTCCTCTGCCCCGGCTTCACTACTGTTCTGCTTCGGTAGCTGCGCGGCCGGTTCGCCCGGATCTGCATCCGCACTCGTCTGCAGGATTTCCGATGCACCGGCGTGCAGCAGCAAGGTTGCAAACTCCTCGCCGGCCTCATGCGCATCGTCGGCAGCGGCTACGTACTGGTCGCGCAGGATCTGTGATCCGTCGGCCGTGGCCACGACTGCGGACATGTGCAACATCTCACCCTCGAGTCGCGCCAGCGCCCCGATCGGTTGCTCCCATACGCCGCCGAGTGATTCGACCAGGGCGACCTCTGCCGCGTATTCCACCAGCGCGTCCTGATCGTGCAGTGATTTCAGGCGGGCCTGGTTCTTGTCGTCAATGGCCCTGACCAGGCACACGAGGATGCCCGAGCCCGGCGCCGGCACGAGCAGTTCGGGTGGGAAGATCTCGCAGACCTGGTCCTGCAGCCCGAGCTGTTCGATGGCTGCTCCCGGCGCGATCAGGGCATCGATCTGGCCCTTGTACATCGATTGCAGCCAGTCGGCGGCGTCGCCGGTGACCAGGTTCCACTCCAGCTCGGGCCTGTAGTCCAGGAGCTGGGCCCGGGCACGCATCTGCACGACCCCGACTTTGTGTGTCTCATCGAGCTCATCCAGCCACAGTTCGGTCGGTGCCAGCAGCACGTCATAGGGATTCTGCCGCGACAGGACCGCCCCAATGCGCAAGTCCTGCGGGATCTCGCCGCGCAGGTCGAAGCCGCGATGGATGACGACGTCGATGTCTTCATTGCGCAGCATCGAGTGCAACTGGGCAATCTCGCCGCGATGCTGGGCGACGTGGTCATCATGCAGGCCAGCCTGGCCTTCAGCGGACCCGTCGACGATTTCCAGGCGCGCCTGGAAGCCCGCACCGGGTTGCGTTAGATCACTTGCCAGGGACTCGGCCTGCGTACGGGCGAGGCCGCTGGCGTGGGCGCCGATGATCATTGAGGGTCCAGCCATCGATCACTCGTCTGGCGAGGGGTATGGCGAGGCGTACGGCCGTGATCAGGCCGCTCGTTCCTGGGTCCCGGACCGGCCGTCATCACCGGACCGGCCCATGCGCCGATTCTCCACGAGGAAGGTTACGCGAAGTGGCAGCGCGGCACGCAGCACGCCCGCAGACGCGACCAGGGTCAGGCCGAGCATCGCCCACGGGTTGACGCCGGCGTGCACAGCCAGGCCGCAGAGCGCGGCCAGCAGATTCAGTCCGATCAGGTGGCGGCCCACAGACCGGTTGGTACCACCCCGGGCGAGGAGGCGGTGGTGCAGGTGGTCGCGGTCGGCCTGGAAGAGGGCGACGCCACTCAGCAGGCGTCGCAGGATCGTGGTGCCGGTGTCGACGAGGGGCACCCACATGATCAGGATCAACGCCAGGGCCTGCGCGAGTCCCGGCTGGTGCAGCCATGCCGCGACGCCCGTCGCCGCCAGGCCAAAGCCGAGAAACAGCGATCCACCATCGCCGAGATAGATGCGTGCGGGTCTGCGATTGCTGCGACGGAAACCCAGACTGGCGCCGGCCAGCACTGCCGCGAGCAGGGCGATCGGCGCATCGGTGAGGATCAGGCCGAGCGCACAGAGCGCGAGGGCGCTGGTTGCGGCCAGGCCCGAGGCCAGGCCGTCCATTCCGTCGATCAGGTTCATCGAGTTGGTGAGGCCGAGCATCCAGGCATTCAGGAGCACGACAACCAGGACCAGCATGCCCGTAGAGATGGCAGTCAACCCGGCGGCGATGCCCAGGGCATAGGCGCTGGTCTGGAAGAGCAGCAGCGCCACACCCTGTACCGCGAGTTTCTCGATCGGCCGGCAGCCTCGCAGGTCATCGAGAAGACCGACCGAGGCTACGAGCAATGCGCCCGGAGCAATGGCCAGCAGCAAGGTCTGCAAGGCGGGCGCGTAATTGCTGAAGGCAAAGTAGAAGATTGAAATGCTGATTGTTACCGCAGTAACCACGGCCAGTCCGCCCGCATAGGGGCGTGCCGCGAGGTGTCCCTTGTGGGCACCGTCGGGCCGGTCGCGCCATCCCATGGCCACGCCGGCGCGACGCGCCAGTGGCGTTGCGATCAGGGCCAGCAGGCAGGAAGTGAAGAACCCGAATAGGGCGCCAGAGACCAGCAAACCGGGGACCGTCCTTGGCGGCAGGCAAGTCGTACTCGATCGTCGACGATGCAACGGCACCGGCGATCGGCAATGCCGGGCGCCGATGGGGCTAGCCGAAGGATCGGCAATGGTTTAAGGCCGTAGAGGGCCGCGGTCAAGGGGTCTGTGGTGGATCCGGATTGGCGGAATAGCCCAGTCGCGGTGGCTGCAGGCGCAGCAGCAGCAGCGCGGCAACCGCGCCGTAGCCCAGGGCCGCCAGCAGCAGGAAGACCCAGCTCACCTGCTGGCTACGCAGCAGAACGAGCCCGATTGCGCCCACAGTCGCCACTGCGGCTGCCGGCAGGCACTCCGAGAGGGCGCCGCGGATGAAGCCGCGGCAGCCAATGGCACGCAATTGGCCGATGCCGCCAGCAGCCAGGCCGACCATCGCCACGCCGGTGGCCGCGATGGCTCCCCAAGCGCCGAAACGCGGGATCAGGGCAAAATTGAGCACCAGATTCACGATTGCCGTGACGGTCATCAGGCGGCTGTAGCGCCCCTGCGCGTCCAGCGCGAGCAGGGCGGGGAAGACCACGGTGGGCAAGGCGCGCAGGGCCAGTACCGGCAGCAGGCCGACGAAATACAGCCCGGCCGCAGTGAAATCAGTGCTGTAGATGCCCGGGATGATCAGGTCGCCGACCGGGGCCAGCAGCCCCACGGCCAGCAGCGTGTAGAGGATTGACAGCCGGGTGCCCTCCTGCAGGACCGGTCGCATGGCCGCCGTGCCGCCGGCCTGGAAGGCGCGCACCAGCGCCGGCCGCAAGGACCAGGTCAAGGCGACGATCGGGAACAGTGCGGCGTCGATCACATTGCGCGCGATGCCGAACTGGGCCACGGGCGCCGGCCCGTGCATCCAGCCGATCATCAGGCGGTCGGTATGCGCGTAGATCATGTAGCTGGCCGAGGCAAAGGCCAGCGGCGTGGCGACTTGCAGGGTGCGTCGCATGCCGGCCATCGATGTGTGCCCACGGTGGCGGAACAGCAGCACAGCGAGCGCCACCAGACCTGGCGCAAGGAAGGCCACCGAGTGGGCAACCAGGAAGATCTCGACCGGGAAGCCGCCGTAGCGCACCGCGAACACTGCAGCCAGCCGCAGCGCCAGTGCCACCATCCGGATCAGGAGCTGGGCGCGGAAGGCACGCAGGCCGACCAGGGCCTCCGTCGCGAACTCGAAGACGCTCGTGGAAACGACCACCGCAGCGGCCATGGCGAAGGCCGCATTACTGTCGGGTCCACCCAGGCGCGAGGCCAGGAAGGGGGCCAGGGCAAAGAGCGCAGCCGAGGTGGGCAGCGTGAAGGCCATGCGCAGGACCAGGCCTGAGCGCAACCAGTTCCCCGCATCATCCTCGTGTTCGGAAAGCAGTCGGGAAGTGGCGACCTGGATGCCGAATTTCGCCGGGATCAGGGCGAAGGTCGCCACGGTCATCGCGAGCAGATAGATCCCGAACACGCGTTCGCCGAACCACGGCGCGAGCACCAGGCTGACCACGAAGCTCGCGACCAGTGGCAAGCCAGCCGCGATCACATTCCAGCCCAGTCCGCCCAGGCCCCTTGAGGCTCTCGCGTTCAGTTGCAGACTCCCTTATGCGGGCAGCGCGGGTCGGCCGAAGCAGTCGTAGCTGAAGCCGACATCCTTCATGCGTGCAGGTGCGTAGACGTTGCGGCAGTCGATAAAGCAGTCACCGCGCATTGCTTCGAGAACACGCGACAGGTTCAGTTCGCGGTAGGGATTCCACTCGGTGACGAGCAGGACCACGTCGGCATCCTGGACGCAGCTGTAGGGACCGTCGGCCAGCTCGAGGTCGGGCACGTGGGTCAGGAAGTTCTTCTCGGCCTCGGGATCGCAGGCCACCACAGATGCTCCGCGCTCGCGCAGGGTCGGCACCAGACGCAGCGCCGGTGCCTCGCGCACATCATCGGTATTGGGTTTGAAGGCCAGTCCGAGCAGCGCGACGCGCTTGCCTTTCAGCGGGCCGGCCAGGCTCTCGGCCTTTTCGATCGCACGCTCGACCAGCTCGTCGTTGACGTCCATGGAGGCCGCGATCAGACGCATCGGAGATTCATTCTGCCGGCCCATCTGCACGATGGCCTTGGTGTCCTTGGGCAGGCAGCTGCCGCCGAAGCCGAGCCCGGCATGCAGGAATTTGCGGCCGATGCGCCCGTCCAGGCCCATGGCGCGCGCGACCACGTCGACCTGGGCGCCGACCTTCTCGCACAGCGCTGCGATCTCGTTGATGTAGCTGATCTTGACGGCGAGAAAGGCGTTGCTCGCGTACTTCACGAGTTCGCTGCTCTCGAGGTCGGTGCAGACGATCGGCGTTTCCAGGAGGAAGAGCGGGCGGTAGAGGTTGCGCATCACCTGCTCGGCCTGCTCGCTGCAGGTCCCGATGACCACGCGGTCGGGCCGCATGAAGTCCTCGATCGAGCTGCCCTCACGCAGGAACTCAGGATTGGACGCCACGTCGAAACTGGCACCCTTGGCGGCATGTTCGCGAATGGTCCGCTCGACCTCACGCGCCGTTCCCACAGGGACCGTGCTCTTGGTACAGATGACCTTGTACTGATCGGGCTGCAGCAGTGCCGCGATCTCGCGCCCGACCTGCATCACGAACTGCAGATCGGCCTCACCGTTTTCCATCGGCGGCGTCTGCACGGCAATCATCACCACTTCTGCCGCGCGCGCGCCTTCTTCGAGGACCGTTGTGAAGTGCAGGCGCCCCTCTGCATGGTTGCGGGCAACCAGGTCCTCGAGGCCGGGCTCGAAGAAAGGCACCTCGCCGCGCTTGAGTGCATCGATACGCTGCGGGTTGATGTCCACACACCACACTTCATGGCCGAAGTCGGCAAAACAGGCGCCCGAAACGAGGCCCACGTATCCGGTGCCGACTATGCAGATCCTTGCCATATCTCTTCCTCCGTCGCGGGCCTGGCCCGTTTTGTTCAGGCGAGCCTTGCTCGCCAGTCTTCGAGAAGATCTTTGAGTGTGGACTCGATCGGGGTCGACGGTACCTGCCCGGTCAGCTGGCTCAGGCGGCTGGTGTCGCCCACGAAACGCGGCACGTCCGACGGGCGCATCAGCTCGGGGTCGGTCTCGAACTCCACCTTGGTAGTCGACGCATCGCGCAGGATGCCCAGTGCATCCTCGAGCAGAATCTCGCGGCCGGAGCAGACATTGACCACGTCCCAGGGCCAATCGACTTCGATCAGGTCACAGTAGGCGCGGGCTACGTCGCGCACATCGCTTACATCACGACGTGCTGCGAGGTTTCCGACCTTTAGCGTGCCGCCGTTGCGTTCGATGAGGGCGACTTGCCGCGCCCAGCTGCTGAAGACGAAGCGCTCGTCCTGGCCCGGTCCGGTATGTGTGAAGGCCCGCACGGACAATGTCTCAAGGCCCCAGGTGCGGCGGTATTGCTGGCACAGCAAGGTCTGCGCCGCCTTGCTCGTCGCGTAGGGGTTGGAGGGTCGCAGCGGCTGTGATTCATGCAGTGGCAGCTCGCTATCGTCCGCGACGAAACCGTATTCCTCACAGCTGCCGACGGACAGCAGGCGTGGTCGCAACTCGGGGTCGAGCGAGCGGATGGCCTCGAGCAGCCCGAGTGTGATCGAGATGTTGTTCTGCACCGTGTGGACGGGTTCTTCCAGGCTCAGGCGGCCGCTGCTCTGCGCGGCCAGATGCAGGATGGTGTCAGGCTGGTGTTCGTCGAGCAGCCGGCGCACGGCACTCGCGTCGGCAAGGTCGATATCGACGGTGGGCTCAACAACAGCGCGCCGGTCAATGACCAGCACGTCGTGCCCGCGCCGTAACAGTTCGTCGCGCAGGTAGCCGCCGACGAATCCGCTTCCGCCAGTGACCCAGACCTGTTGGGGATCAACGCGCTGGCCCATCAGGGCATCTCGACCTCGGGCTTGCCCAGACGGTCCCGCCAGTATTCCAGCAGGTCGGTGAGGGTCTGCTCGAAGGGGATGATCGGCTCCCAGCCGGTGTCGGCCTTGAAGCGCGCGGCCGAGCCGAGCAGCACCGGCACGTCGCTCGGGCGCATGCGGTCCTTGTCTTCCTCGATCCGTACTTCCAGGCTGGCCATATCCAGCAACATGTCCAGCACCTGCTGCACGCTGTAGTCCTTGCCCTGGCAGATGTTGTAGACCTCGCCCGGCTTGCCCTTCTCCAGTGCTGCGATGTAGCCGCGCACCATGTCGCGGACATCCGTGAAGTCGCGCCGCGCCTCGAGGTTGCCGACGCGAATCACTGCGTCCTGCAGCCCGGCCTCGATGCCAGCCACCTGGTAGGCGAAGTTGCTGCACACGAAGACGTGCCCACGGCGCGGCCCGGTGTGGTTGAAGCCGCGCGTGCGCACGATGTCCATGCCGTAGCTGCGGTGGTACTGGTAGCCCATCAGGTCCTGCGTGACTTTGCTTACCGCGTACGGGGAGAGCGGCCTGAGCGGGTTGTCTTCCGTGATCGGGAGCTCTTCGGGCAGCACCAGGCCGTACTCCTCGCTGGAGCAGGCGACCTGGATCCTGGGACTCAGGCCGAGCTGCCGCACCGCCTCGAACAGGTTCACCTGGCCCTGGATGTTGACATCCAGGGTTTGGCCCGGCCCGGTCCAGCTGGTGGGCACGTAGCTTTGCGCGGCGAGATGGAAGATCCAGTCGGGCCTGGAGATTTCCACCGCCCGCCGCACGGCGGCCGCATCGGCGATGTCGCCGTCGATCAGCTGCACACGATCCGAGAGGTGGGCCACGTTCTCGCGCCGGCTGCGCCAGCGATAGAGCCCGAACACCTCGCAGTCGTCCCTCTCGAGCAGGGACTCGGCCAGGTGGCTGCCGACAAATCCGGTGTAACCGGTGACCAGAACTCGCAAGGCATCTTCTCCTGAAGACCGGGCGACTGCGTTGGCGATGCAAGCCCGTGATGATAGCGCAGGTCGGGCCGTTGCGGGTGCGGAGCTTGCAGCGACGAAGGTAGGACGTGCGGCGGCAGCGGGCAACGGCAGATGACAGCCTGCAGTGGCCGGGCTAAGGTGTGCCGGCCACGACCCCCTCCATGCGGATGAGCGCACGTGAACCAGCTTCAGACCAGCGAAATCCTGCGCTTGCTCGCCGGTGTGGCCGGTACCTGGCTCGGTGCGGAACTGCTGGTACGCGGCTCGGTCCGGCTGGCGATCAGCCTGGGTCTGCGTCCCCTGCTGGTCGGTCTGACGGTGGTGGCCTTCGGTACTTCCAGCCCGGAAGCGGTGGTCAGCTTCGTGGCTGCCGCCCGTGATTCGGCCGGGATCGCGGTCGGCAACGTGATCGGTTCGAACATCGCGAACATTGGCCTGATCCTGGGCCTGGTCAGCCTCGTGCACCCGATGCGCGTCCAGTGGCCGCAGATCAGGCGTGACGCCCTGTATATGCTCGCGGCCACCGTCGTGGCCGCGATCGTGATCCGCTACTCCCTGGTCAGTGTCTGGGCAGGAATCGTCCTGGTCCTGATCCTGGTGGCGTCGATCACGATGGCCGTGCGCAGCCCGGGTCCGCAGGCCAGCGAGCCGGAAGCCGACACGGAGGATGCTGACGAGGTCGGCTACGACCTTCGCACGGCGGCCCTGGCTACCCTGCAGTCCGTGATCGGCCTGGTGCTGCTGCTGCTCTCGGCCCGTCTGCTGGTGCTCTCGGCCGAGGTCATCGCACGTGCCTTCGGCATCGAAGAGGCGGTCATCGGGGCCACGGTGGTGGCAGTGGGTACATCAATCCCCGAGCTGGCGGCCAGCCTCGTGGCGGTGATGCGCGGACACTACGACATCGGTATCGGCAATCTGGTCGGATCGAATCTCATGAACCTGAGCTTCGTGTTCGGTGCGATCTGTATCTTTCGCCCCGACACAGCTCTGCCGACCGATGCAGGATCCATCCTGGTGCCCGTGATGCTGGCCTTCACCCTGGCCTTCCTGCCAATGCTGGCGACTGGCGGACGGGTGGGGCGGCGTGAGGGTGCAATACTGTTGGTCGGCTATCTGGCTTTCAGCTGGTACATCTACTACTAGCCCGCTCAGCTCGCGGCGGGGTAGGAGAGGCTGAGCAGGCCCCGGTCTTCCATGTCCAGCATGAAGGCCTGCAGGTCCCTGCGTGCGGTCTGCAGATCCACGCCGAAGACATAGACGAGATCGTCCTCGATCTGAGAGATGTCACGGCATCCATCACAGTGGTCCCAGATGAACAGCCCCACAGGGTTGAGGGACCAGGAGCGGTCTGCCTGCTCGTCGATGATCAGTCCACCCTCGTCCAGCGTGCACCAACTCAGGCCCTCAGCGCGGAAGGGGCGCAGCGCTGGGTCCATGGCCGTGAGGCTTCCGATGGGAGTCAATTGCATCATGCCCACAATCTAGCAACGTCGGTGCCGGATCCGTGAGTCCAGAATTGAGACATTATGGTCCCGATTCATTGTGGATGTGTGAGTCCCGGGCGGGACAGTCCGTATACGGAGTAAATATCGGGCTAACTTGGCAAGTGGCCTTCTCCTGCTAACGTATCGGACCTCTTGCCTGTATCCCGGTTTGACTTGAGGAGGAAGTGTGGCCACGACGGAATACGACGTGATCGTGATCGGTGGTGGGCCCGGGGGCTACACTGCGGCCATCCGGGCGGCTCAACTGGGTCGCGAGACCGCCGTCGTGGAAATGGACAGCCGGCTGGGTGGCACCTGCCTGCTGCGCGGCTGTATCCCCACCAAGGCCCTGCTGCATTCTGCCGATCTGGTCAGCGAGTTCTCGACCGCGGCCGCCTCGGGCATCCGGATCCAGGGTCTGGAGGTCGACTTCCCGGCCGTGATGAAGAACAAGAATGACGTGGTGGCCAAGAACGCCGCCGGTGTCGAGTACCTCTTCAAGAAGAACGGCATCACTACCGAGCGGGGGCGTGGCCGCCTGCTCGATGCGCGGACGGTGGAAGTGAGCCAGGACGGCAAGACGCGCCAGCTCAAGGCACGCCAGGGCATCATCCTGGCCATGGGCAGCAAGCCGACACCGGTTGGCGCCTTCCCGGTGGACGGCAAACACATCCTCAACAGTGACCACATCCTGGATCTCGAGCAGCTTCCTGCTTCTCTGGCTGTGCTCGGTGCCGGTGCCGTGGGTACGGAGTTCGCCTCGATCTACACGCGTCTGGGCGTCAAGACGACGCTCATCGAGATGCTGGAGCGCGTCCTGCCGATAGAGGATGCCGACGTGAGCAAGGAGCTCGAGCGCGCCCTCAAGAAGGATGGCATCAAGGTCCGCACGGCCACGAAGCTGAACCGCGCCGAGCTGAAGAACGGTGGCGTGTCGCTGGAGCTGGAGAAGAAGGGCAAGGTCGAGACGGTCGAGGTCGAGCAGCTGCTGGTGGCGGTGGGTCGTTCGCCCCTGACCGCCGACTGCGGGCTCGAGCAGGCCGGTGTTGTCCTGGATCGCAGCTTTGTGGTCGTCGACGAGTACATGCGCACGCAGGTGCCCGGCGTCTGGGCGATCGGTGACATCGTCGCCACGCCGATGCTCGCCCACTGCGCCAGCGCCGAGGCCATCGTCGCGTCCGAATCGGTCTGCGGTCACCCGACGGTCCCGGTCAAGTATGCGACGGTTCCCAATGCCACCTATTGCCGGCCGGAAGTTGCCAGCGTTGGCCTGACCGAAGCGCAGGCCAAAGAGCAGGGGCACGACGTGGCCACCGGAAAGTTCCCGTGGATGGCCTCGGGCAAGGCACGGATCAAGCATCAAACGGCGGGCTTCATCAAGATCGTGCGCGAGACGAAGTACGACGAGATCCTCGGCATACACATCATCGGCCCCGGTGCGACCGACCTGATCAGCGAGGCAGTGGTTCTGCTGCACCTCGAATGCACCAATGAAGAACTCTCGCGCATCGTGCATGCCCACCCCACGCTCGGTGAGGGCATGCTCGAGGCGAGCCACGCGGCGGCGGGTCACCCCATCGCATTCTGATCGCATCGCACTCGCCGCCCGGGCGGTGCAGACAATCCAAACCAGGAGCGGGGCGAGTGTCCCCGCTGGCGCCAGGGCCCAGGGCCCGACCCAGGAGGAAACATGGCAACCGATGTGCTGATGCCGCAGATGGGCGAGAGCATCGCCGAGGGTACCATCACCAAGTGGCTCAAGAAGGTCGGCGACGCGGTCGAGCGCGACGAGCCGCTCTACGAAATCTCGACCGACAAGGTCGACGCCGAGATCCCCTCGCCCGAGAGCGGTGTGCTCACGGAGATCATCGTCGGTGAGGGCGAGACCGTGGAGGTGAAGACCCTCGTGGCCCGCATCAGCGTCAGTGGCGAGGCGGCAGAGGCTGCACCTGCGGATGACGCAGTGCAGGAAGATGCACCCGCTGCCAATCCCGCCGCTCCGGCAGCGCAGGCAGTACAACCCCCGACGCCAGCCGCCGCACCTGCGCCCAGCCAGCCGGCTCCGGCCGCCCCGGCTACTCCGGCTACTCCGGCGCAGGCCAGCACGCGCGAGCAGCGTATCGCCACCAAGAGTTCGCCGCTGGTCCGCAGGATCGCCGCCGAGCACGGCATCGACCTGACCCAGGTGACCGGTTCGGGCATCCACGGTCGGGTGACGCGCGATGACGTAATGGCTTTCATCAGCTCGGGCGGGGCCGCTCCGGCCGCACAACCTGCCGCGCAGGCCGCTGCCGCGCCGTTGCCGGTGGGAGCCGGCGACCGGGTCGAGCCGATGAGCCGGATGCGTTCGATCATTGCCCACCACATGATCGAATCGCAGCGCACCTCCGCACACGTGCACACCTTCTACGAGATCGACATGTCGCGCGTGGACCAGATCCGTGGCCAGCACAAGGAAGCCTTCGCACAGCGCACCGGTGGCGCGCGCCTGACCTACACCGTCTTCGTGATGAAGGCGGTCGTGGATGCCTTGCGTGAGCACGAGGTGATCAACGCATCGCTGGATGGCGAGAACATCGTCTACCACAGCGCAGTCAACCTGGGCATGGCCGTGGCACTGGACTGGGGCCTGATCGTTCCGGTCATCGAGAACGCGCAGGACCTCTCCATGGAAGGCCTGGCCAAGGCCATCACGGACAAGGCCACGCGCGCGCGCGACCGCAAGCTGGGTCCGGACGAGATCTCGGGCTCGACTTTCTCAATCACCAATCCCGGCAGCTACGGCAGCATCATCGGCACGCCGATCATCAACCAGCCCAACGTGGCCATCCTGGGTATGGGCAAGGTCGAGAAGCGCGTCTGCGTGGTCGACGACATGATCACCATTCGTCCGAAGATGTTCATCACCCTCGGCTACGACCACCGCCTGGTCGATGGCGCCGCCGCGGAGAAGTTCCTCAGCTCGGTGCAGCACACGCTGGAGAACTTCGACGAGACGGCGCTGTAGGGGTGCCATGAGTGACGCGGTACGCCCCGCCTGCGAGGTGCGGCGCCCCGGCCGGGTCGCCTACGGCGATGCGTTGCGCCTGCAGGAGGAGTTGGTGGCGCAGCGCCAGCGTGGCGAGATCGACGATACGCTGCTGCTGCTCGAGCACCCGCGCGTACTCACGCTGGGCCGCAACACGAAAACGGAGAACCTCCTGCTGGATGAGGAAAGCCTGCAGGCGCGCGGCTATCAGGTCTTCAGCGCCGGCCGCGGCGGCGACGTCACCTACCACGGCCCCGGCCAACTTGTCGCTTACCCGGTACTGCTGCTCGAAGGTACGGAACGCGACGCGCACGACTACCTGCGTCGCCTCGAGCAGGTCCTGATCGACACGCTGGCGGAGTTCGACGTGCAGGCCCGCCAGCATCCACCGCACACTGGTGTATGGGTCGACCACGAGGGGGTGCCGAAGAAGATCGCCGCCATCGGCGTTCGCCTGTCGCGCTGGGTCACGAGCCACGGCTTCGCCCTGAATGTCGACTGTGACCTGTCAGACTTCGAGGTGATCGTGCCCTGTGGAATCAGCGAGTATGGAGTGACCTCGATCGCGGAGCTGTTGGGGCAGGCTCCGGCTTTGCCCGAGCTGGGCGATCGCGTGCAGGAGCACTTCGGCCGCGTATTCGGCCGCCGCATGACGACCTTTGCGGAGCTGCGCTGATGGCCGGCAAGCGTATGAGCCACCTCGAACTCTCAGCGCAGCGCCCCGAGTGGTTGAAGGTGCGCCTCACCAACCAGAGTGCGGTCGATGAAGTCTCGGGCATGATGCGCGAACTTCGCCTCACCACGGTTTGCGAAGAAGCACGCTGCCCGAACCTCTTCGAGTGCTGGGCTGGGCGCACGGCCACCTTCCAGCTGATGGGCGACATCTGCACGCGGCACTGCGGCTTCTGCTCGATCGGCAAGGGCAAGCCGGGTGCGCTTGATGATTCCGAGCCGGAGCACGTTGCAGAGGCCGTCGAGAGGCTCGGCCTGCGCCATGCGGTGATCACCTCGGTCGACCGCGACGACCTCGCCGACGGCGGCGCAACGCATTTTGCGCGCACCATCGATGCGGTGCGGCGGCGCAATCCCGGCTGTGCGGTCGAGGTGCTGATCCCGGATTTCGCTGGCAGCGAGGCAGCGCTCGAGATCGTCCTCGATGCAGGTCCGGAGGTACTCAACCACAACGTGGAGACGGTGCCCCGTCTGTACCGCCGGGCCCGCCACGGCAGTGATTTCCAGCGCAGCAAGGAGCTCCTGCGCCGCGCCGGCAAGGCCCGTCCTGATCGTATCGGCCGGACCAAGAGCGGCTGCATGGTGGGCCTGGGCGAGACGAAGGACGAGCTGCTCGAACTCTTCGCGCAGCTGCGCGAGGCTGACGTCGACGTGCTCACAGTCGGCCAGTACCTGCAACCCACGGCCGGCCAGCTGCCGATAGAGCGCTACTGGTCACCGGATGAATTCGCGCAGCTGCGCGAGGCGGCGCTGGCCATGGGCTTCGGCCACGTGGAAGCCGGGCCCTTCGTGCGCAGTTCATATCATGCGGCCGACCATGTCGGTCCAGAGGCCGGTCCAGAGGCCGGGGCAGCCGTCCCGGGTTGACCGGCACGCCCGCAAGCCCGATTATGGCGCGGCCGGGGTTTGCCAGAAGCAGACGCGGCCCACGATCTTTCACCGCTTCCTTCCAGGAGCCGTACATGTTCAAGCGCAATCTTTTCGCCCCGATCCTGGCCGCTTCCTTCCTGCTCGGGTCGATGCTCTCACCAGTGGATTCGCAGGCCGTGCTGCAGCCGCGCGAACACGATGGCGGGATCTTCCTGCGACTGTCCCTTGGTGGCGGCGTTGCCGAATACGACGGAAAGACCGACCTCGGCGAGAAGCTCGAGTTCAAGGACAGCGGCGGAAACCACAACATCGCCTTTGGCGGGATGCCCTGGAATAACATCGCGCTGCACGCGACGACCTTTGGCTGGGGCATCAGCGATCCGGACTATGATGTGGACGGCGTCGATCAGGGCCGGCTCAACGGTACGGCGTCGCTGACTGCCCTCGGTGGTGGCGCGACCTGGTACATCATGCCCGTCAACATCTACATCACCGGTAGCATCGGGTTTGCCTGGCTGGACCTTTCGGACCAGAACATCACGCGCAACAGCGCGACCGGTTCGGCCTTCGACCTGAGCGTGGGCAAGGAGTGGTGGGTCAGCGACAGATGGGGGCTGGGCGTTGCTCTGGGTGTGCAGGGTTACTCGGTCCCGCTCAGCCGTGGTGATGACGAGGCGACCGGCGCTTCGGTCGGCCTGCGTTTCTCGGCTACCTTCAACTAGCCAGCGGTCCCGGCATCGGCCGGACGACCACCTTGTAAACGACCCCGGGAGAACGATCATGGCCCTGATTCCAATGCGTACCCTTCTCGATCACGCGGCCGAGAACGGCTATGGCGTGGGCGCGTTCAACGTCAATAACATGGAGCAGATCCAGGCCATCATGCAGGCTGCGGTCGAGACCAATTCGCCGGTTATCGTGCAGGCCAGCCGTGGCGCGCGCTCCTATTCCAACGACAACTACCTCCGGCACCTGATGATCGCGGCCACCGAGTTGCACCCGGAGATCCCGGTCGCCATGCACCAGGACCATGGCAACTCGCCCGAGACCTGCCTGAGCGCGATCGAGCTCGGTTTCACCAGCGTGATGATGGATGGCTCGCTGATGGAAGACGGCAAGTCGCCGGCCAGCTACGAGTACAATGTCGAGGTGACGAAAAAGGTCGTCGACGCCGCGCACGCACGCGGGGTGACGGTGGAGGCTGAGCTCGGTTGCCTTGGTGGCATCGAGGACGGCCACGGGGCGGGCCTGACCGGTGATGAGGCGCTCGAGCACCTGACCGACCCCGGGCAGGCCGGTGAGTTCGTCGCGGCCACCGGCTGCGATGCCCTGGCGGTTGCGATCGGCACCAGCCACGGCGCCTACAAGTTCTCGCGCAAGCCCACGGGCGAGGTCCTGAAGATGGACATCATCGCCGAGATCCACCGTCGCCTGCCGGACTGCCACATGGTCATGCATGGTTCGAGTTCGGTCCCGCAGGAGCTCCTGGCGATCATCAACGAGTTCGGTGGCGAAATGCCCGAGACCTACGGCGTGCCGGTTGAGGAAATCCAGGAGGGGATCCGTAACGGAGTACGCAAGATCAACGTCGATACGGACAATCGCCTCGCGATCACGGGGGCAATTCGCAAGGTCCTGCAGGAAAATCCGGGTGCCTTCGACCCGCGCGACTACCTCAAGCCCGCGCGCGCGGCGATGAAGGAAGTCGTCCAGGCGCGCATGATCGCATTCGGGCAGGCTGGCCAGGCCGACAAGGTTCCGACGGCCACGCTCGAGGATCTGCGCAGGCGTTATCACGACCTCAAGCCCGCGGGCTGATCGGAGCACGGTGTCGCAGTTGCCAGTTCGCAGCGGGCACCCGTCCGTCTCGCCCCTCGAGTCACTGCGGCTGGGCGTGCGACATCGCCAGCTTTCCGCCTCGGGGCAAATCGCCTGGCGGAGCGTGCGCCTGGCGATGCTCTGCACTGCGATCTCCCTGGCACTTACAGCCATCCTGCCCGGTGTCTGGCGAAACCTGCTTGGTGGCGCCGCTGCGCTTTGCGCCGCGACATGGGTGCTGAAGCTGCACTGGACATCGGTGGGTGGGCGACGCTTCTGGCGCTGGTCGCTGCTCATCTCGATCGGGATGATGGTGGTCCCCTGGTCGCCGCTGATCATCACCGGCCGCTCGATGCTCAGCATCTTGTTGCTCGTGCTGCTGGTTCTCAGGCCCTACCACTTCCTGCGCGACCTTGGCTCGGGGCGGCGTGCGCTGACCTGGCTGGGAGCGATGAGTCTGGTCGTTGCATTCCTGGTGCTGCGGGGACCGGCCGAGGCGACCAACCCACTTGCGCAGGTCCTGCACCACATACACGGCTCCGCGCGTTTCGTGCTGGTCACCTTCTGGGTGATGTGCGGCGTGTGGATTTTCCTCGGCGTGCGTCTGCACTTCATGCGCATGCGGCCCAAGCTCGCGGTTGCCGGCCTCCTGATTGCTGCCGTACCGATTGGCCTGATCCTCACGCTGGGTGTGCTCGGTGCATGGTCGCTGCTCGGGGCCGGTCGCGCGGAGCAGGCCACCGCGGTCCTGGCCGACCAGCTCGACCTGGTTGCTTCTGGCAACCTGCGCGGTCCGGGGCCATTTGGTGAGGGTTTCGGCGAGGCGCTGCTGGCGCCCGGCGAGGATCCCGCAGACAGGCCATGGATGTCCGACCTGGCCGATGCCGTTGCTTCTGCGCCCTTCGATCCGATGCCACCGGCCATCTGGCTGGACCTGGGCGGGGAGCTCTGGGCGGTGGCCCTGACTGCCGAAGACGGTCGGCCCGTGCTGGTGGGCGGGCGGCATTTTGGTCGCAAGCAGCTGGCCCGCCTGGCCGAATCCACAGGCTGTCTCGTGGGCATGTACAACGAGTCAGAATCAGGCTGGAGTTTCGGCCACCAGGACCTGGGCGACGATAGCGGGCTGATCGGCGGCGAGCTCTTCGAGGATTCGTCGGACTCCGGCGTGGTGATGCTGGCCTGGCCGAAGCATGTGCGCGACGCAGTGGCCCTGGACACCGACGACGACCTCTTCATCCTGAGCCGTATGCTGCCCTTCGGCGCCGCACCGGTGGAGGTGTGGCGGCTCGGCGATCGCGGCCTGGCCCGCGACGAGTATTACGTCGGTCTGCACACGCGGCCCGGCGACGCGCTGGCCTACTTCACCGGCCGCGAGAACGACCTGAACATGGTCGTGGTCATTGCATTGGCCACGATCGCGGTAATCTTCATCTTCATGGAGGCCTTTGCCTTCTACTTCGGGCTGCGCATCGTGGGTGGCGTGACCGGCGCGGTCGGTCACCTGCACAAGGCGACCGAGCAGATGGCCAGCGGCAACCTGGACACCTCGATCGACGTGCCCAACGAAGACGAGTTCGGAGACCTCGCCGATTCCTTCAACGAGATGACCCGCGCGATCCGCATCGCGCAGGAGCAGATCGTGCAGAAGGAACTGCTGGAGGCCCAACTCGAGACGGCACGCCTGATCCAGCAGCGCCTGCTTCCGGCGCAGATGCCGAACCTGGACGGCTTCCAGATCGCGGGCACGAGCGATCCCTCGCTGCAGGTCGGCGGCGATTACTTCGATTTCGTGGAGATGCCCGACGGGCGACTCGGTATCGCTGTCGCAGACGTGACCGGCAAGGGTGTGCCGGCCGCGCTGTTGATGGCCAACGTACAGGCCGGCCTGCATGGCCAGGCCCTGCACCCCGGGACCGCGGCCGAAATCATGGGTCGCATGAACGACCTCCTGTACGCATCGACCGACGCGCACATGTTCGTGACCTTCGCCCTGATCGTGCTCGACCCGACTACCGGTGAAGTCGAGTCCGTCAGCGCAGGCCACGAGCCAACCTTGCTGATCCGGCCCGACGGCAGCTACGAGAAGCTGGAGGCGGGCGGGCTGATGCTGGGTATGTTGCCCGGCTTCGAGTACAGCGAGGTGTCTGCCCAGATGGATCCCGGCGATGTGCTCGTGCTCTACACCGATGGCGTGACCGAAGCCATGGGTCCGGAGCCGGTGGCCCAACTGGTCGAGGATACGTCCGCGACAGAGCCGGTTGAAGATGAGGACGAGGACGACGACGAGCTCATCCTGCCCTTCTTCGAGGACCATCGTCTGATCGACCTCTGCGTGGCCAGGCGCCACGACACGGCGGAGGAAATCCGCCAGGCCCTGCTGTCTGCGGTGCGTAACTTTGCTCAGGACGTCCCGCAAAGTGATGACATCACGATCGTGGTAGTCAAGCGGGAGAACGCGGCCTAGTTGCCGGGTCCGTCCCTGGTGGATACGAGGAAGGGGTGGCCAGCGCGGCCACCCCTTCAGTCTGTACCGCACCGAATCCGCAGACTACTTGATGCCGTGCGTCATCTTTCCGATCGGTTTGGCCAGGAGCAGGAAGATCAGGCCGGTGCCGATCACGATCAGGGCCACCGCCGTGAACAGCTGATCGTGCGGGAGTTCGTCGATGTAGCCCGCGACCAGGCCGGCGATCAGATTGCCGATCGCCGCACCCACGAACCAGGTGCCCATCATCTGGCTGACCAGGCGTTCGGGGGCCAGCTTGGTGATCGAGCTCAGGCCGATCGGACTGAGGCAGAGTTCACCAACGGTGTGCAAGAAGTAGGTTGTGACCAGCCACATCGGGCTGACCAGCGTGCGGTCGCCATCGGTGCCGATGAACTGCGATCCCCAGGCCATGACGAAGAAGCCGGCGCCGAGCAACAGCAGGCCCATGCCGAACTTGACCGGGATCGAGGGGTTCGACGCACCCATCTTCACCCACAGCCCGCCGATCACCGGCGCGAGGAGGATGATAAAGAAGGGGTTCACGCTCTGCAGAAAGGTCGTGGGCATCTCCCAGCCGAAGATCACGCGGTTGGTGAGATCCTCGGCGAAGAGGTTCATCGACGAGCCGGCCTGCTCGAAGCCGCTCCAGAACATCGCCGCGCCCAGGAAGAGCAGGAAGATCACGCCGATACGCTGCCGTTCCACCTTGTCGTGACAGGCGAAGAAGGCGATGTACAGGAAGTAGACGATGGCCAGGATCATCACGATCACGCCGGTGGACTGTGCAAAGCCGATCAGGGTGATGCCGATGATCCCGGTCGAGGCCAGTCCAACAAATGCCGCGCTCAGGGCGACCACCGAAACCAGTCCCACCACCAGCTGCCGACGGGCGCGGGCCACCGCTTCGGGCATTGCCGCATCGCCCTTGAGGTGGCCAGCGTCGCCGAGATGCCTTGCGCCCATCACGTACTGGATCAGGCCGGCGGTCATGCCGATGCCGGCGGCGCCGAAGCCGTAGTGCCAGTTGACTTCTTCGCCCAGCCAGCCGCAGATCAGCGGGCCGAGCAGCGCGCCGAAGTTGATGCCCATATAGAAGATCGAGAAGCCCGCATCGCGCCGCGCGCCGCCCTCGGGGTAGAGATCGCCCACCACCGAGCTCACGTTCGGCTTCAGCAGGCCTGTTCCGATGACGATCAGGAACATGCCCAGGTAGAAAGTCATCGATTGCGGAATGGCCATCGTGTAGTGGCCCAGCGCGATAATGATGCCGCCGTAGAGCACGGCCTTGCGCTGGCCGAGCACGCGATCGGCAATCCAGCCACCGGGCAGCGCGAGCACGTAGACACCGAAGGTATAGAGCCCGTAGATGGCCGATGCCTTCTGGGTGTCCATGCCCATGCCGTGCCGGGAGACCTCCGCAGTCATGAAGAGCACGAGCAGCGCCCGCATGCCGTAATAACTGAAACGCTCCCAGAATTCGGTGAAGAAGAGCGTTGCCAGCCCCCGCGGGTGGCCGAAGAAGCCTCCCTCGGTGACTCCGGTCGTAGTGGTCTGGTTCATCCTGGGGTTCTCCATACAAGAGAGCGAGGGCGAGGCGGCGAATCCGGGGAGGTTGGCGGGAGGGCCGGAGGCGACCGGCGGTTCCCGACAGACCGGCGGAGTCTATACATCTGGCACTGCCGGGGCAACCGGCGAGCGACTCTGGCGGTACGAGAGGTGGAAAGAAAGTCGATGACCGCCTAGACTCCGCGGCGCGCGGCCATGTTGTTGCCGGTTCGCGCCCCGCTACCCGTGTATAGGAGCCCCATGGCGGAGAACAAGGTCGATCCTCCCGCCCCGGTCCGGTTTGGATGTTCGTCTTTCTCATCGGATGACTGGGTCGGTCCCTTCTACCCCGACGGGACCCGTCCGGCCGACTACCTGCGTCACTACGCCACACAATTCGACACGGTCGAGGTCGATGCCACCTGGTATTCGATTCCGCGTGCGTCGGTCGTCGATGGCTGGTTCGACAAGACCGGCCCGGATTTCCTCATCTCGGCGAAGTTCCCGCGCTCCATCGTGCACGCCGGCAGCGGCCCGTTGCCCGATGCCGACAAGGTCATGGTGCCCGAGGAGACCTACGACGAGCGCGACCAGTTCCTGGAGGTCATCTCCCGACTGAAGGGCAAGCTCGGCCCACTCGTCCTGCAGTTTCCATTCTTCAGCAAGGCCGCTTTCGCCACAGCGAAGCCATTCCTGGCGCGGCTGGACCAGTTCCTGGGTGATCTGCCCGATGGTTTCCAGTATGCGGTCGAGGTGCGCAATCGCGATTGGCTCGGGCGGGAACTGGCGTCGGTACTGCGCTCGCACTCTGTCACGCTGGTGCTCGTCGACCAGGCCTGGATGCCGCACGCCGACGAGGTGATGGACCGCTTCGATCCGGTCACCGGCCCTTCCTGCTACATCCGCCTGCTCGGTGATCGCAAGGAGATAGAGCAGGTCACCGATCGCTGGGGCAAGGAGGTCCTGGACCGACGTTCGCGCCTCAAGCGCTGGGCGCGTGTCCTGCAGCGCCTGGGTGAGCGGGAAGTCCCGACACTTGTCTACGTGAACAACCACTACGCGGGGCATGCACCGGCCACCGTGCGCCGCTTGCAGGAACTCCATGCCAACGTCGGCGGAGCCGACGTGTAAGGGGATCGCGAGGATGCCGGTACTGGTCTGCCTGTTTTGCCTTGCGGCATATTTCATTGGCTACCGGCTATGGGGGCGCTGGCTCGCGTGCAGCGTGTTTCGCCTCGATGCTTCGCGCGTGACCCCGGCGCAGGAGAAAGAGGACGGGGTCGACTACGTCCCGACGCGCTCGCTACGCACCGAGGGCCATTCATGACGCTCATGCCCGCACTCAAGCGTCGTCTGCAGTCCATCGTTGGCGAGGACGGCATCTTCGATGACCGGATGCACCGCAGGGTCTACGAGGCCGATGCCTACGCCTTTGACTCCGGTATGCCGGATGCAGTCGTGTTGCCGCGCAATGCGGACGAAGTACAGCGAGTCGTGCGCAGTTGCCGCGACTCGGGTGTTTCATTCGTGCCGCGTGGCTCGGGTACCGGGCTGAGTGCTGGTTGCGTGGCCGGTCCCGGGATCATTCAGATCGGTCTGGCGCGCATGCGTCGCATCCTGAGTGTCGACCCGCTGGCCCGGATCGCGGTGGTCGAAGCGGGTGTGATCAACCAGGAACTCTCCGATGAAGTTGCCCGTCACGGGCTCGAATTTGCTCCCGATCCCTCCAGCCAGATCGCCTGTACGGTGGGCGGAAACTTTGCCGAGAATGCGGGCGGGCCGCATACGCTCAAGTATGGTGTGACCCTGCCGCATGTCGTCGCTGCCCGGATGGTCAGTGCCGAGGGCGAGATGGTCGAGTTCCGCGCCACCTCGGCCGGCACGCCGGGTCCGGACCTGCTCGCGTTGCATTGCGGTGCGGAGGGCACGACCGGACTCGCAGTGGAACTCACGCTGTGTCTCACGCCGATCCCGGCCGCGCGCAGGACCTTCCTCGCGCTCTTCGCCACGTTGTCCGATGCAGCCGGGGCGGTACGCGGAGTCGTGCGCACGGGGGTGGTGCCGGCGGCCATGGAAATGGTCGATCGTATCATGCTCGACGCCGTGCAGGAGGCCTTCGGCTACACGGTTTCCAGGCAGGCCGCGGCAGTGCTGATCCTCGAGCTCGACGGCGAAGCGGACACCGTCGAGCGCGAAGCAGCGGTTGTGGAGCGGGCCTGCCAGGAGGCCGGCGCCATTGGTCTTGAGCATGCACACGACGAGGCGGACCGGGCCCGGCTCTGGCGCGCACGCAAACATGCCTTCGGTGCAATCGGTCGTCTCGCACCGGACTATGCGACGCAGGATGGCGTGGTGCCGCGCGCCGCGGTGCCCGCGATCGTGCAGACCATCGAGGAGACTGCGCGCGAGTTCGGCCTGGGGATCGGCACCGTCCTGCACGCCGGCGACGGCAACATCCATCCGGCCATCCTCTATGACGGGCGCGATGAGGAACAGGTGGAGCGGGCGCTCGCCGCGGGTCGGCGCATCCTCGATCGTTGCATCGAGCTCGGTGGCAGTCCGACCGGTGAGCACGGGGTGGGCCTGGAGAAGCGCGACTTCATGCCGATGGTCTTCTGCCCGGATGAACTCGACCTGATGGCCGAGCTCCGGGACGCGCTCGATCCCTACGGCATGAGTAATCCTGGCAAGATCCTGCCGGCCGGCGGTGGTTGCCGGGAGGCGCGCAGGGTGGAGCCAAACTCATGAGCCTGGAGACGATCTACGAAGCGGTGCTCGGGCCGCAGGCCCGTCGGGGCCAGTTCGAATGGGCCGTCCGCGATGCCGAGTCGGCGCGGCTGGCGGTGCAGATCGCGGTCGACGCGCGCGCGGCGATCAGTCCGGGCTACCCGCAGCCCGGGCGGCTGGGCCTGCATCCACCCGAGGGCATCCTGACATTGTGGCCGGATGAACTGGTGGCGCGTATCGGTGCGGGCACGACGCTCGCGCAAATCGAGGCGGCGCTCACGCCGCATGGCCTGAGCCTGGGCCTGGAGGTCCCCGATCCGGCCGGCGCGACGTTAGGTGCATGCTACGCCGATGGTCGCGCGGGATTCGCCGGACCACGTGGCTACCGTCTGCGTGATCGCTGCGTTGGCCTGAGTTTCGTCGATGGCAGCGCGCGTGTGCTCGCGGCGGGTTCACGCCTGGTCAAGAATGTCGCGGGATACGACTTCGGCCGACTGCACCACGCGGCCCGCGGTAGCCTCGGGCTGGTGCTCGACCTCACCGTGCGCCTGATCCGACGCCCCGCCGCACGTTGCGCTGTGTGGTGGCCTTGCCGTTGCGACGAGCTGGCCGAACGATTGCCGGAAATTCGCGATGCCTGGGGTAGTGACGCAATCGCAGAGGTCTGCCTCGACCGGGTGGCCGCGGTGCGTTTCGGCCTGCCCGGTGCGGGTGTGGTGATCCGTCACTTCGGGGATCCGGATCTCACTGCCGCACGCATTTCCAGGAGCAATGCAGTGGACGTGAGTGCGCGCTGGGATGAACTGCTGGCCCGCTCGTCGGGGGCTGCGCGGCCGATGCCTGTCTCCAGGTTGAGTGTCCGCGAGCCCGGCCAGGACTGGGTGGCGGATGTTGGATGTGGAAACCTGCGGCAAGCGGGTCAGCGCATCATTACTGACAGTCCCTCGCGCGCCGCGCTCGCGGTCAAGCGCGTGCTCGATCCGCACGGTATCTGGCCCGCACTACCAGGTCAGGCGGAAGAACTGTGAACGCACCGCCACAGCATCAGGGCGCTGCGCCGGACTGGGACCAGCTCCTGCGCACCTGCATCCATTGCGGACTTTGCCTGAACGACTGTCCGACCTACCGCACCACCGGGGACGAGGCAGAGTCGCCGCGCGGGCGTTTGATGATCCTGCGCGAAATCCTCGATCCGCTGCCCGGGATGGAAGACGAAGTAGAGAGGGGGCCGATCGACCGCTGCATGGGTTGTCGGGCCTGCGAGAGCGTGTGTCCGTCGGGCGTGTCCTATGGTCGCCTGCTCGAGGAAGGGCGCAGCAGGCTGGACGAACCCGAAGAACGCAACCAGCGCATCGTGCGCCTGATCAGCCGCTATGTGCTGCCGCACCGCCGCCGCCTCATGTTGATGGCCTGGCTCGGTCGACTCGCGCAGTTAAGCAGGATCCCTTCCGCTTCCTTTGCCAGGCTGCTCGAGACAATGCCGCGGCGCCGTCCCTGCTGGCCGCGCCTGAGCGGGCCGCGCCACGGCAAGGTGGCGGTGCTCGCCGGTTGTGTGCAGCCGGTCTTCACCCCGGGCGTGCTGCCGGCCACCTTGAAGCTGATTCGCGCTGTCGGCGAGCAGCCCTTCGTGCCCGAACACCAGGGTTGCTGCGGCGCGCTGGCCTCGCATGTCGGCGATCGCGAACGCGCCAGGGCGATGGGTCGTGCCTTCATCGAGTGTTTTGAACCGGCGGAATCGATCGTGATCCCCTCAGCCGGTTGCTCCGCCCATGTACGCAGTTTCGGCGAACTCTTCGCCGATGATCCGGAGTATGCCGGCAGGGCGGCTGCGGTGGCCGAGCGGGCACAGGATCTGGTCGTGTGGCTGGCCGAACGGGCCGACAGGCTGCAACTGAGGCCCGATCCGCGCCGCGTAGTCTTCCAGCGGCCCTGCCATCTTCGGCACGCGCAACAGGTGGATGGAGCGGCGGAAGGGCTCCTCGCGCGCGTTGGTGGCGTAGAGGTCCTGCAGAGTCCCCGCGCCGACCTCTGTTGTGGCAGCGCGGGGACCTGGTCGATGCAGTACCCCGAAATGGCGTCCCGCCGCAGGGACGAGAAACTGGCTGATCTGCTCGTACATGGCCCTGAACTGATCCTGACGGCCAATCCGGGCTGCGAGCTGTTCCTGGACGGGGCAGGCGGGGAGATCGAAGTTCAGCATCTCGCAGAATATCTGGCGGGGCGAATAGACGAAGTCTGAGGAAAATCACCGATTGGGGTTGTCTAACGCGGGCCGGTGTCCCTTACAATGTGTACGCACCGTGGGTCGGCGAGACCTCGGTGCGGACGCGGGGCATGTGGCTGCACGATTACCTCGTATGGTCACAGTGGGGGGGCAAAGAGCTGGAACCTGAGTCGCCCGGTGAGGTGTTCTCTCCCCCGCGTCAGAAATTCGCCCGGTTTGGAATTAACACGGGCTCAGTGACTGGCGCCCTTGAGGAAGTCCTCGAGGGCGCCGCATTGTTTACCGGTGCCGAGCGCGAGCAGGCTCGACCCGGCCGCGATCACCGCGTCCGGGTCGGGATTGAGCTGGATTCTGCCTGACTGTCGAAGTGCCACCACGATCACGCCCGTGTTCCGCCTGAGGTCGATGTCCTTGAGGCTGCGCCCTGCTACCGGGCTGTCTGGCTCGATTGTGACCTCGTGCATCTCCACACCGATGTCCTCGAGCGGGTCGCTCAGGGTGTCGAAGAAATCGACCGCGCGTGGGCGCAGCGCGAGGTGTGACATCCTGCGGCCACTGGCGAGGTAGGGCGAGACCACGCGTTCGGCGCCGACGAGTTGCAACTTGCGCGCGGCATCCGGATCACTGGCCCGGGCGATGATGCGCAGGCCAGGATTCATCTGTCGTGCCGTCAGCGTGATGAACACATTCTGGGTGTCACTGTCGACACAGGACACCAGGACGCGCGCGCGTTCGATGCCGGCCAGGCTGAGTACTGATTCATGTTCCGCGTTGCCGTGCACGAAAGGGATCCCCGTGCCGGCGAGCGTCAATTCCGGGTCTTCCCGTTCGATGACCACGATGCTGTGGTTGGAGCGCGAAAGATCCTCGGTGACCTGGCGTCCGACGCGACCCCAGCCACAGACGATGAAGTGGTCCTGCATCGAGTCGATCTGCTTTTGCATCTTTCGCGTCCTCCGATACCCGTGGAAGCTGCCCTCGGTAAGGAACTCGATTGCCCGCGCGGCGGTGTAGCCGACGAGCGTGACGCCGGATATCAGGATGAGGATGGTCCAGAGCCGGCCCATAGCGCTCATCTCGTGTACCTCGCCGAAGCCCACCGTGCTCAGCGTTATCACGACCATGTAAAAGCAGTCCAGCCAGGCCCAGCCCTCGATCAAGTGGTAGCCCTCGGCGCCGATCAGCGTCAACAGCGTGGCCAGTATCAGGGCGACCACGATGGGGCGCGCCCGCGGTCGGCCGTGCACCGATTCGACGTTCAGCTTGGCTGGCTCCAGCATCCTGCAGGTCCTTTGGCACGGGGGCGCGGCGGATCCTGCGGTCGGTACCGCTTCTCGTCAAGGGTGGCTGCGGTGCCGGCGGAGCGTGTACGCGGTGAGGCCGAAAGCGACGGCCACGTTGAGTGAGTCCTTGTGGCCGAGCATCGGCAGGTGTGCAACGTCGTCGCAGGCGGCGAGAACCTCAGCGGAGACACCTGTGATTTCGTGGCCAACTACAAAGGCTACCGGGCCCTGTAGTGGTCGCTGTTCGAGCAGTTCCTCCAGTCCACAGCTGTCGTCAGTAAGTTCCATGCCGATGATCCGGTAACCCTGTTGTCGGAGCGCTGCCACAGCGTCCGTAGCCCGGCTCCAGTACTCCCAGCCCACATGTTCCTCGGCGCCCAGGGCGGTGCGCGAGATTTCCGTGCGCGGAGGGTGCGCGGTGAAGCCGGAAATGAGCAGTCGGCCGACGCCGGCCCCGTCGGCGCTGCGGAACATGCTGCCCACGTTGCCCATGCTCCGGATGTTCTCCAGGACGGCCACGATCGAGTCGGTTGGTGCTGATTCCATAGCGGCCAATCTTGGCCAAGTCCGCCAAGTCTGCAAGGCGGCTGGTCCGGTGTCGTGTGCATGGCTAGATTGCAGGCCCTGAGGAAATGATCCATCCGCCCTGGTACCTGCGATGCCCGATTCACGCCCCGTACGGGCCCTCGGAATGCTCTCCGGCGGGCTCGACAGCAGTCTGGCCACCGAACTCCTGCGCCGTCAGGGTGTGCAGGTCGTGGGCGTGAATTTCTCGACCGGCTTCTGCCGGGCCGACCACCAGCGCCAGGTCCAGCGCAAGGGGACTGACCCGCGCAAGCTACGCAACGAGGCCTTGCGCGCCGGCGCGGACTTTGGCGTCGAGGTCCACATCATCGATGTGGCGACCGAGTACCTGGATGTGCTGCGCCACCCGCGGCACGGCTACGGCAAGAATGCCAACCCCTGCATCGACTGCCGGATCCTGATGATGTCGCGCGCACGCGAGTTCATGCAGGAGGTCGACTGCGACTTCGTGTTCACGGGCGAGGTATTGGGGCAACGGCCCAAGAGCCAGACACGACGGGCTATGAATACCGTGGCCGAGGAGAGCGGTCTCGCCGGCCGCCTGCTGCGTCCGCTCAGCGCGCGCCTGCTTGCGCCGACGCTGGTCGAGAGCGAGGGCCTGATCGACCGCGAACAACTGCTCGCGCTCAGTGGCCGGGATCGCAATCCGCAGTTGAAACTGGCGCAGGAGTGGGGGCTCCATGACATGCCCCAGCCGGCCGGAGGCTGTTGCTCACTGACTGATGAGGGTTACAGCAACCGTGTCTTCGATCTGTTCGCGCACGGGCGCCGCGAGGACATCGACCATGAAGACCTGTTGTTGTGCAAGGCGGGCCGTCACTTAAGGATTGATGAGCAGGCGAAGGTCGTGGTCGCGCGTTTCGAGGAAGAGAACGCCTTCCTCGATAACTTCGCGGGTACGCGTTTCCACCTGCATGCGCTCGACTACACCGGTCCCGTCGCCGTCCTCGATATGAATCCCGGTGTCGACGCCAGCACGGAGCTGCTGGAGACCGCGGCCCGCATCACCGCGCGCTATGGCAAGGGCAAACGCGAGGCCCAGGTGCGCATCCTGGTGCGCAGGGCCGGGCGGGATCAGACGCTCGAGGTCGCCCCGGCCAGTGTGGCCGAGTGCGAGGCCTGGGTCTTGCGATGAGCAGCCCCGGGGAAACCACCCTGGATACGCGTGGACTGCTCTGCCCGCAGCCGATCATCGATCTGGCTTCCGCGTTGGGGCAGCTTGCCGTGGGTGAGGAGATCCTGATCCTCTCCGACGATATGGCCTTTGAGCTGGATTTGAGGGCATGGTGTGCCGGGACCGGGCACGAATTGCTCGATCTGACCAGCGAGGGGCCCGTCTACCGCGCCAGGGTTCGTAAACAGGCACGCGGCTGAGCCGTTGCCGGTTTCCCGCCACGGGATACGCCATCCGGGTGTGCCCGAGTACGGAGGCTGCGGCCGGAGCGAACGGGACCTGAAGGTGCACCGCAATTCCATCTCCCTGTGCATGATCGTGCGCGACGCTGAGGAAACAGTCGGCCGCGCGATCAAATCGGCACTGGCCATCGTCGACGAAGTCGTCGTGGTCGACATGGGTTCTGTAGACAACACGCGACTGATCGTGGAGGGCTACGGCTCGCGCGTCATCGAGTTCGATTGGGACGACGACTTCGCGGCCGCACGCAACGCCGGGATAGATGCTGCCTACGGCGACTGGATCCTCGTGCTCGATGCAGATGAAGTGCTCGATGCGATCCGTCCGGTCGAGGTTGGGCGGATGCTGCAGGACGATCGTGCCTTGGCTTACTTTGCCCGTGTGTCCGCTGAAGAATTCGACACGGGCTTCGAGCGCGTACGGCTCTTCCGCAGCGACCCGCAGGCGCGTTATCGCTTTCCCGTACACGAGCGCGTGGCCCCGGCACTGGCCGAGATCGCCGCCGAGCAGGGGCGCCTGTTCAGGCGCAGCCGCCTGCGGATCCGGCGCGAAGCCAAAACCGGGCAGGCTGCGCAGGTGAGCAAGGCGCGCGATCTGAGGCTTCTCAATCGCGCCCTTGGCGAGTTTCCCGACGAACCGTGGTTTCGCTACCAGCTTGCCCGCCAGAACACAGCCCAGTACGAGGAATCGATCCTGCCGGTGAAGGGCTTCACGGTGACGCTGGAGCTGCTCGAGTCTGCAGTGGTGTTAGTGCGCGAGATGAGCGACGCCAGTTGGGAGCACCTCGGTTATGTGCCCGACCTCTACCACCGCCATGCCAGCGCCCTGCTGACCGCGGGGCGTTGTGCCGAGGCCGTTGCGACGGCCGAGGAGGGGCAGCGCTGTTGCGGCGACGGTCCGCTGTTGCGCTTCGTGCATGCGCGGGCACTCGTCGCACGGGCCGCCGAGATTGACGATGAGAAGGAAGTTGAAGCACTGCTGACCATCGCCAGCGGGGAATTGCACATCCTGCTGCGCGGGCTCGAGGGCGAGGGCCAGGGGCGTGGCGTGGCTGGCGAACGCTACTACACCGCTTACCCGCGTCTGCAGCTCGGGCACATTGCCTTCGCGCGTGGTGAGTTTGATGCCGCGGGCGAGCACTACCGTACTGCGATGCGTGAGTGTCCGGATTTTCTGGCTGCGCTTGGTGGCCTGGCCCGTGTCGCACGCGCCCAGGGTCGCGTGCGCGAGGCCCTGCAGATCTACCTCAAGGTGATCGCGATCGATGACCGCGATCTCGACGCATGGACGGGCGGCGCCCGCACGCAGATCGAACTCGGTTTCATCGACAATGCGCGTTCGTGGTTGGCCCGCCTCGAGCAGGTCATGCCCGAGCACCCCGGCTTGCCGGCCCTGCTCGACCTGGCCGGTGAGGCCGATCGGCTGGCCCGCGCCAGCAGCTGAACGCGCTCAGCCGCGCCCGAAACGCTCGATCAGTGCATCCACCGTGCGCCGTGCGGCGGAGCCGTCGCCGAAGGGGTTGGTCCCCTGATCGAAGCGCCCGCGCTTGAGCGCGGCGGCCAGTTCCTCACGAATGCGCGCGGGATCCGTGCCCACCAGCACGCTGACCCCGGCCTCGATTCCCTCCGGGCGCTCAGTCGTCTCCCGTGTGACCAGAACTGGCACGCCGAAGCTTGGTGCTTCTTCCTGGATGCCGCCCGAGTCGGTGATTACCACATCGGCCCGCTCCAACAGTCCAATCATGGCCGGGTAATCGATCGGTGGCAGCAGGTGGACGCGGTCTTCGCCGGCCAGGATCTCGTTCACGGGTTCCTGCACGCGCGGGTTCAGGTGTACGGGATAGACCAGGACCAGATCGGGGTGGTCGTTTGCGGCGTCGCGCAGCGCCGTACAGAAGTCGCGGAAGGGTTGGCCGAATGATTCGCGCCGATGCCCGGTCACGACGGCCAGGCGCCGGCCATCGAGATCGATACCGTCCAGCGCGGTGTCGGCCGCATGGGCGACCGTGTCGCCACGCTCTTTGCGCAGCCAGTGCAGGGCGTCGACCACGGTGTTGCCGGTGAGCAGGACGTCGGCGGGGTCGACTCCTTCTTCGAGCAGGGCATCACGGGCCCGGGTGGTGGGGGCCAGATGCAGATCTGCGAGGCGGGTCGTCAGGCGCCGGTTCATCTCCTCTGGGAAGGGGTTGCGCCGGTGTGCCGTGCGCAACCCGGCCTCCACATGCGCCACACGGACGTCGCGGAAGAAGCCGGCAAGGGCGGCGGCAAATGTTGTCGCCGTGTCGCCCTGGACCACGATTACATCGGGGTTTTCCTCGCCCAGCAGGCCGGCCATCCCGGCCAGGACCCCGCTGACGATGTGCTCAAGCGTCTGGTCCGGACGTTGCAGGGCCAGATCGTGCCCCGGCCGGATGCCGAAGAGTTCAAGCATCGGCGTGAGCATTTCGCGGTGCTGGCCGGTGTTGACCACGGTGGCACGTACGCCTTCCCCCCTGGCCTGAAGCTCGTGTATGACGGGGGCCAGCTTGATCGATTCGGGCCGTGTGCCCAGGATGACCATGGCGTGTAGCTCTTTCATCGATTCCTCACTCGTGTTATCCGTCTGGTCATCACAGGATTCTGGTCGCCGCAGCCGGCGACGGAGGGACCATGCCGCAAGCTACTGATTCTGCCAACGTCGATCCGGGCGGGCGTCCGTTCACGCACTTCCTGCCCGGTGAACGCAATGTTCCGCCCGCACAGCGGATCTACATCAACCGCAGTCTGCGCATGGGTTCGATCCGGGCCATCGGGTTCGACATGGACCATACGCTTGCTCTCTATCAGCGCGAGCCCTTCGAGCAACTCACCTTCGACCTCGCGGTCGAGCGGCTCATCGAGCGCTCCGGCTATCCGGAATCGATCCGGGAAGTGCGCTACGACCGTGACGCAATCATTCGCGGTCTGGTTGTCGACAAGCGCGCCGGCAACCTGCTCAAGATGGACCTGCACGGATACATCGTCGAAGCGCTGCACGGCACACGCCGCCTGGACAAGGCGGCGCGCCAGAAACAATACCGCAATCGGCGCATCAACCTGGCCAGCGATCGCTACCAGAGTTTCGATACGCTCTTCTCGATGCCCGAGGGTTCCCTGTTCGCGGCCCTCGTCGACCGCGTCGAGTCGGGCGAGGACGACGGGCTGGCCAGCATCAAGGTGGCGCAGATCTTCGACGACGTGCGAAACGCCGTCGACAGCATCCACGGTGATGGCTCGCTCAAGGAATTGATCGTGGCCGATCTGCAACGGTTCTTTGTTGCCGATGAGACGTTGCGTCCGACGCTGCTGCGCTTTCGGGCCTTCGGCAAGAAACTCTTCCTGCTCACCAACAGCGAGCACTATTACACCGAGGCGGTGATGGGCCACCTGCTGTCCACGCCAGACCAGGACTGGAAAGAGCTCTTCGATCTGGTGGTGGTCGAGTCGGGCAAGCCGGATTTCTTCGCTGACGGACGCAAAGAAGAAGTCATCTCGGAGGAGGAGGGTCGCGCGCCATGCGTGCGCGGTGGCCAGGCACGCATGATCGAGCGAAGGCTGGCGGCCTCCGGCGACGAACTGCTTTACTTCGGCGACCACACCTACGGCGACATCCTGCGCAGCAAGAAGACCGTCGGCTGGCGTACCGCGATGATCGTGCACGAACTGGGCCGCGAGATCCGCATCCGCGAACGGCGACGGCCGCTGGTGCGCGAGCTCAATGACCTCGTGGGCCGCCTGCGTGACCTCGCTCGCGACGCCGATGAGCTCGGAGCCCTGGTGAGCCTGATGGATTCCCTGGTCGACGTTGAGGAAGAGAACCAGGTTCCGGAGTGGGTTTCCGGATTTGCAGCGCGGGAACTGCGGGACTTCGGCGCGCTCAATGTCGACCGGCGCCAGCGACGCCTGGTCAAGGCCAGGGAGACGCTGCGCGGTATGGAGTTTCTGGTCGGCCAGTATGAGTCGAGGGCAGAGCTCCTGCGCCACCAGATCCGCGTATCGTATAATCCTAATTGGGGTGCGTTGTTCCGTGAAGACAGCCAGCTCAGCCGTTTTGGCCGGCAGGTACGCGAGTTCGCGTGCATCTACACCGCGAGCGTGGCAAACTTCCTCAACTACCCCGGCAACCACTTCTTCGGCGCGAGTGAGGAACGACTCCCGCACGAGTAATCCGACCCCGCATCGCCCCCCCTCGTGATTGGTCCGGATATGGTGATGGTCACCACGCTGCACAGGCCAGTCCTCGTCCTTGACGCCGGCTACCAGGCCGTGAATGTCGTGCCGGTGCGGCGTGCCCTCACGCTGCTGGCTGCGGGCAGGGCTGTTGCGGTCGAGCACGATGAGGCTGTTGCGTTGCGCAGTGAGCGGACCAGCGTGCACTGCCCGGTGATCATCAAACTGTTCATCGCCGTTGCCCACCGCGTCTACCGTTCGCTGCGGGTGCGCTTCAACAAGCGCAATGTATTCGCCCGTGATGGGCACGAGTGTCAGTACTGCGGCGCGACCGATTCCCTTACCGTCGACCATGTGGTGCCGCGCAGCCGGCGAGACCATGAGTTTCCAGAAGGTGGGCCGACGACGTGGGAGAACTGTGTGACGGCATGTCTGTCCTGCAACTTGAGCAAGGGCAATCGTACGCCCGAGGAGGCGCGCATGCCACTGCGCCGCAGTCCCGGCGCGCCGCGTGGCTTCATGCCGCTGCTGCATCGTGAAGCAGACCACCGGTGGAGCGAACGCTGGCGGTTATATCTTGGTGGTTGAGACTGGCGCGCTGTCTCATCGAACGAACAGTCTCATCGAACGAACAGGCTCAGCGAACCAGTGAAATCTTGCGGTGGTCTGCGGCTGCGCCGTCGGTGAGCAGGCGTACGAGATAGGTCCCGCTCGACAATTCAGATGCGTCGAGCAGCAGCGTGTGCTGGCCGGGCTGTCGGTGGCCGGCGTCCAGGCGGGCGACCCTGCGTCCGCGCAGGTCGAAGAGCTCGATGTAGCACTCCGCTTCCTTGTCCAGACTGAAGCGCAGTTCCGTGCGTGGGTTGAAGGGATTGGGCCGGTTCGGTTCCAGCCGTCCGCTGCCCCTTCGCGCGGCTTTGGGCGTCGCGGTATGCGGCGGGTTCGAGCTGAAGATCCGCACATCGTCCAGGCCGATCCACGTCAGTTCCGAGAGGTCCTCGACTTCGAGTCGGATCGTGTAGCCACGCCAGGCGCGCAGGTCGAAGTCGCGCCGGACGAACCAGTTTGAGCCGCTGCCAGCAGTGCTGTCCAGCGGTGCGGTGATCAGGGCTTCGCCGTCCGCACTGATACGCCTGACGATGCGCACCAGGCAATCCGGATTGACCGGTCCGGCGACCCGCATGGTCATCGACGAGTCGTCGGGCGCGACCGAGAACCAGGCTGAATGGATGGTGCCGGTGGCGATCGGTCCGAGGTCCGCGCCTGGCGCGCCGTGCTCTCCGAAGGGCCCGTCGTAGAGGTCGTAGCTGCTCAGGTAGCCGTGCCCTTCCTGACCGACCCGGTCCATGCCGCGCTCAAGAAAGTTGTCACCGAATGTCGGTGCCGCCACGAAGGCCAGGCCCTGGCGGTCGGGCCACTGCTGCTCGAAGACCGTGTTGCGTAGAACGGTCGGAGGTCCCTGCCCGGGATCAAAGCGCAGTGTGTCGGCGCGCAGCACGTAGAAAAACTCCCCGGCGCGTGGGTGGGCAACGGCGTGCATGCCCGCCCCGTGCCGTGTCAGGATCCAGTCGCCATTGCCGGCGTCGGTGATCTCGGCGCCGACGCCGTCGTCGATCTTCTGCGCGCTGCTGATGTCCCAGTTGGCCTCGAGTGAGTCGTTGCCGACCCAGTACACGCCGTCGAGCCCGAAGTAGGTGAAGAAGAGATGCCAGCGATTGCCGGTCTCGATCATCTGCACCGACTCGAGCTCGCGCCAGGCGCCGATCGAGTTGCTGTTGTTGAGTGCCAGCGGGCCGACGTCGGTCCAGCCACCGGCGCCATCGTCGACGAGATGGTGGATGGCGCCGCGACGCCCGGCAGCGAGGATCGAGTCAGGTACCAGTACGCTGTTCAGCAGGTGCGTCTGTCCCTCGTACTCGAAGCGGAAAGGATCGCGGAAGGCCGAGAGCTCGGCGTTGTCCAGGTCGGGCGACCAGAGATAAAGATTGGAATCCGGTTCGGCGACGGGGTTCAGTCCGGACTTGACCCAGTCGGACAGGTTGGTCGAGCTGGCTGCACCCATTCTCTGGAGAAAATCGGGTGCCACACCCGTATAGTACATTGACCAGCCTGGTCCGTCGGGCCGGATGTCCGGCGCCCAGATGCGGCTCTGGTCCCAGTTCTGTGGTCCTGCATCGAGGACCGGCGGCATGATGATCCAGTTGCGCAGATCGGTCGTGGTCGCGTGACCGAACTCCGTCTCGCTGGAGGTTCCCGGCACTCCCTCTGTGCCGCGGATGTAGAACGCATGCCACATCTGCCCATCGGAGATCAGGTCGTGATCCTTCACGGTGAAACCGGGCTCGTAGAGGTACGGCCCCTCGAAGTCGAAGAGCACGCGGTCGGCTTGCGCGCCCGTCGCAAGCAGCACGACCAGGAGCATCGCCAGGCGCGTTGCCGGCGTGCACAGGAGCGCGCTCGCGCAGCGGCTTCGGGCTGCGCCGCAGAAGAATGCGGAGATTCGCATCAAGTGACCCGCCGGTTTGAAGGCCCGGCTGTACGAGGTTCGAGGCGATCCAGCTTCAGAGTGTACCGATCGAGCTTCCTTGCGGTCAATCCGGTCGCCACGGTGCTGGTGCTCCTGCTGCTGCTCGCATCGGCCGCGATGGGGCAGTCGACGGATGGTCTGGACCGGGCCAGGAACGATGAGGCCCGCCTGGCACAGGTCGTTGAAATGGTCGAGTCGGGCCGGCTGACGGAGGCTGCGGCGGCGCTGGATGAGGCGGGCGAGGTGGCCGACAGCGATCCGCGCTGGCTGAACCTGCGCGGTCTGGTGGCGGCCGGAAGCGGGCTGCACGGCGAGGCTGTGGCCTTCTACGAGGCCGGCCTTCGCTCCGATCCCACGCTGGCCGGGCTGCACCGCAATCTCGCCATCAGCCTGGTCGAGATGCGGGTACGCGGGCGTGCCGTGAGTGAGTTTCGGCAGGCCACCGAGCTGGATTCGAGCGATCTCGAGGCCTGGCTGGGCCTGTGTACCCTGCAGACGAGCCTGCGCCGCTACGAGGGCGCGCAAACGTCGCTTCAGCGGCTGATCCAGCTGGCTCCCGAAGATCTACGCACCGGTCGCGCGCGCGCTGCCCTGGCCGATGCCGATGGGCAGGTGCCCGAGCAGCTGGCGGCCTGGCGCTGGTTGGAAGACCGTGCTCCAGCGGCGGATACCGCGCGCCGGCTGGGCGAACTCTTGTCTGACCCGGCGGAGCGACTGGCCAGCTTTCGCGACTGCTTCGGGCGCGACCCGGCTGCTGTCGATTGTCGGGAGCAGGCCACCAGCCTGGCCTTCGTGCTCGGCCAGCCCGAAGAGGCCGTTCTCTACAGCGAGCCGGCGCTCGGCCAGCTGAGTGAGGCTGGCTACCTGAACCTGCTGGGGGCTGCCGCGGCCTCGTCCGGGATCGAGAAAATCGAGGCCTGGATCGAAGCCCGGCGACCTGAGAGCGCTGCCGGCTGGGGCCTGGTGGCCTCGGTGCGACGGGAGCAGGATCGCCCGCAGGCTGCGCTCGAGGCCGTCCAGACGGGATTGGGACTCGCGGAAACGGCCGATCTCTACAATCTTCTGGGGGTCCTGAGGGTGGAGGCGGGCGACCGCCCGGCCGCGCGAGCGGCCTGGCAGAAGGCGCTGGAAATCGACCCCGGGCACGGCCCGGCACGGGCCAATCTTGAGCAGCATCCGGCAACACCCTGATGCGGGTTTACAATTAGTCGGCCGCACCCGTAATTTATGGGGTCTTGCCCGCGGGGCTGCTCGCTCCCCGTGCCGAACACCTTCATCCGGAATCCCCAAAGGACTCCCCAAGAGGAATCCCCATGAATCGATCAGTCAGATCGTGGCACTGGCTCCCGCTCGCGGCCTCGCTGGCGCTCCTGGCATCGCTCGGTGCCGGATGCGACTTGTCGCCCGACCTGGAAGAGGAATTCGAGCTCAAGGGAGTCCTCTCCCAGGCGACGCTCGACACCACGACGACCGACCACTATCGCCCGACTCTGTCACCGGACGGCACGCGGATCCTGTTCACCACCGATGCCTACGCGGAAGACAAGCCGAATAGCCCGGGTGCCGACTTCGCCATGGTATCCGTACCACCGCCAGGATCGTTTCCTGATCTCGTCAGGAACGTCGCCCTGAATCCAGGCTGGACCAAGATCAACCTGGGCCAGATCCCCAACGACAGCGGCAGCCTCTTCAATCCCTTCGAGCTGACCAAGGGCGAGGCGACCTGGATGGCAGACAGCCAGAGCTTTGTCGCCATCGTGCATAACGATGACGGCAACGAGCGGTTGTACCTCTTCACGCTGCCGCCCGATGATGGTTCGGGGGGCGTTACGGTGAGCTCTTCCACACTGATTGACGACGTGGATTATGGGTCGGTGGGCAACCGCAATTCTTATCATTATCTCTCGCCCGCGGTGTCGCCGGACGGGGCGTGGGTCGCCTTCGCGCGCTACTACTTCCGCGCCGGTGATGTGACGGCCGGTACCGAGGACGATGCGGAGTACATGGCGATCTTCGCCTACAACTTCTCCAGTGGTCAGACGGTGCGTGTGAGCAACGGTTCGACAATCGAGAAGGACCCGTCCTGGTCGCCCGATGGATCCCAGATCGTGTTCACGGTTCAGAACGGTGTGGTCGGGACCTTCGACATCATGAAGGTCAACTTCGACTCTTCGACCGACGCCGACGTGCGCGATTGGGTATCCTGGGAGGACGGCGGTTCGGAGCAGCCGTTCACAGATGGTCGCAGTCGCCTGACCCGCACCTCCGATGAGCCCGACTGGAAGCTTCCGGTCGGCAGCTTTAATCCCAGCTGGATGCGCAGCGGCCGGATCCTCTTCACCAGCACACGCCGCTCGCCGGGCGCCTCGGTACGCCTCCGGAATATCTGGAAGATGGACTCATCTGGTGGAAACCAGGAGCTGGTGTTCTTCAGCCGCTCTGACGACGAAATGCCGGCTACGGCCAATTTCACCAATGCTTCATCTGACGCCGCATCGATGCTCGTGTGGACGACGCGCCTGAATCGTTCGTCAGACTTCCTGGACCAGAAGCAGGACATCTGGGTCCTGCGCGACTTCTAGCCGCCCGTGATGGCGCAGGACTTTCCGACGCTCGAGCAGGCGCGGACAGTACTCATCGAGGCGGGTCGGGCCATGCGCTCGGCCCGCCTCATTGTTGCCCGCGAGGGCAACCTGAGTATGCGGCTGGCCGAGGACCGCTTCATGGTCAGCGCGGCCGGGACCGACAAGGGGCGGCTCGGGCCCGATGATCTGGTGGTCGTGGGGCCCGATGGCCAGCCCGAAGGCGACGGCCGGGCGAGCACCGAGACCGCCATGCACCTGGAGATCTACCGTCGGCGAGCAGATGTCGGTGCGGTGGTGCACGGGCACCCGGCCCACTGCACGGCCTTCGCCGTGGCTGGCCGCGCCCTCGATGCCTGCTTGTTACCCGAAGTGATCACCACGCTGGGCTGCGTCCCGCTCAGTGACTACGCCACGCCTTCGACCGCTGAGGTCGCAGAAGCCGTCGGCCGACTCTGCACCGATCACGACGCCTTCCTGCTGCGCAATCATGGTGCTGTGGCCATGGGCCCGGACCCACGGACCGCTGTGGACCGGTTGGAAACCGTCGAACACCTCGCGCAGATCACCTGGCTGGCTGAGGCCCTCGGTGGCGCCAGGCCGCTGGGCAAGGAGCAGGTCGAGGCCCTGATGCAGATCCGTGGTGTCTACGGCCCGGTGCGGTCGCTGCCGGACTGCCGTCCGGCCGAGGACTGATCGCGAACCTCGAGCACCTGTTCCTGCAGCCGCGTCACGATCGAAGGCCAGGCATAGCCCTCGCGAATGTGCGCCTGTGCGGCACTGCCGTATTGCCTGCGTTGTACAACATCGGATGTGAGTTCCAGGATCTTCGTCGCGAAGTCCTCCGCACTCGCGGCCAGGACCGTGGCTGTTCCCTCGTCGTCGATGCCCTCGACACCGATCGCGGTGGAAAGGACGCAAGCGCCCCGAGCCATTGCCTCGAGCACCTTGATCTTGATCCCGCCGCCACTGAATAGCGGCGCCAGGAAGACCGAGCAGCGTGCGAACAAGGGGTCCAGGTCCTCGACAAAACCGTGCACGCGTACGCGGCCAGCGCTGCGTGTGGCGATGTCATGCAAGTGCGCGTCAGCGCCACGCCCGACGATGTCCAGGCCGATCTGCGGGCGGATCTCGTGCACCAGCGGCATGATCTCGTCCACCAGGATTCGGGCCCCGTACAAGTTGGGCGGGTGGCCGAAGCTGCCCACGAAGAGCAGCCGCGGGGGCTTCGATTCCTCTGTGTGCGCCGGTCCGATTCCCTCGAGGTCGAAGCCCAGCGGCACAGTCGCAAGGCCGTCGGCCGAGCCGAGCGTTGCGGTCAGGCGCTCGCGGTCCTGATCGGTTACGCAGAGGACGCGATCAGCACAGGCGCGCAGCGTTTTTTCGTGTGCCACGGCGCGGCGCAGTGCTGTGGTTGCGCGCAGGCGAGAGAAGGGGTCGCGCGCGCGGGCCAGTTCGCGCTCGCGCGGCAGGCTGGCGACCTCGTGTGTGTTCAGCAGGACGGTCGGCCGTGACGGGTGCGCCAGCGCGTGCCGGGCCAGGGGCGAGAGGAAGCTGTACTCGACCTGAACCACGTCGCAGGGCGCCTCATCGAGGATCTCGTCCAGGCCTCGCCTGAGGCTCTCGCGGTCGTATTTCTCCACCATGAACGGGCGATCGTGCAGTTGCTGGCCCAGCAGCACGCGCGCGCGATCGGCGATCAGGCCGAGGCGGTCCAGGCCCTGTGCCTTATCCGAGCGCCAGGGCAGGGTGCGTACATCCACGCCGCGTTCGCGTAGCCAGTCAGCGCGACCTTTCTCGTTCTCGCGTTCGAAGCAGAGCAGCAGGGTCTGGTGCTGGCTGGCGAGTTCCAGACAGAGCTGCATCACTGCAGTGCCGCCGCCATGTCCGATGTCGGGGTGGGGCAGGTAAGGCGAGACGACGATCCAGCGCATGGCTCAGGGCAGCTTGTATCCGCGGCGGATCGAAATCACTTCGCGCTGCTTGTCCAGTTCGATCTGCCAGGCGTGGCTGCCGGTATCGAGGTGCTTGCGATTGACCTCGAGCCACTGCACGGCCTCGCGCTGGATGTCGTCCTCGAGCGTGAGTTCCGAGGTGATGACCTCGGATACGAGGTCTGCCAGGTCGTCCTCGTCGATCGTCAGATCCACGAGCTCGTCCTCGGCCAGCCGGTCGGTGATGGCCCTGGAGATGGCCTCGATGCGTTGTTCGCTCAGTCTCATCTCTTCCCCCTAAAGGATGACGCCGCGCTGGCGGGCGATCTCCGAACGGAATTTCTTGCGCAGCATATCCACGTCGAGGTCGCCCTGGTTGATGTCACTGGCGTGCTTGCTGATGAGCTCGTCCACCTCGCGGTCGATGTCGTCCTCTTCCTCCAGGTCGTCCAGGATCACGCCACCGACGATGACCCTCAGGGCGGTCTCGTCCTCTTTGAGCTCGATTCCCTCGTGCTCGTCCAGCATGGCCACGATGCGGGCTGCGAGATCCTTTACCTTTTCCGGCGACATGCGCATGTTGGGACTTTCGCTCAGGAGGCGTTCGGGGGCCGTTGCCACTGGGGCGCCGTCGCGCTAGAGTGCCCTGCTGACGGTCTTTCCACCGTAGCCGGCCCGGCGTCCCGCGCAAGCGCTTTTTGGCACTGGATGCCTGATTGAGGCGGAACCCGGGCGCCGGTGTCGGCGTAATGAGGCCTTCGAGACAAGAGACACAAGAGGTCCCAACCCGCAGGAGTCATCCCTTGGACGAGAGTCTTCGCCTGTTACAGGGGAAAATCGAGGAGCAGAGTGAGTTCGTCAGGGCGCTGCAGGCCGAGGTCGGCCGTGTGGTGGTGGGGCAGCGCGGTATGGTCGATGCGCTGCTCATCAGCCTGCTCACCGGTGGCCACGTGCTGCTGGAGGGGGTGCCCGGCCTGGCCAAGACGCTCTCGGTCAGTACGCTGGCGCGCACCCTGAGCATGAGTTTCCAGCGCATCCAGTTCACGCCGGATCTGCTGCCGGCCGACCTGCTGGGCACCCTGATCTACGACCAGCGCAACGCCGAGTTCGTGACACGCAAGGGACCGATCTTTGCGCACATCATCCTCGCCGACGAGATCAACCGCGCGCCGGCCAAGGTGCAGTCGGCGTTGCTGGAGGCGATGCAGGAGCTGCAGGTCACGATTGGCGAGAACAGCTTCAAGCTGGACGAGCCCTTCCTGGTGCTGGCCACGCAGAATCCGATCGAGCAGGAGGGCACCTACCCGTTGCCCGAGGCACAGATCGATCGCTTCATGCTGAAAGTGCTGGTGGATTACCCCGGCCGCGATGAGGAACGGCTGATCCTGGACCGCATGCTCGATAACGAGGAGATCGCCGTCAGTGAGGTCATAGATGGCGAGCGCCTGATGGCCGCACGTGAGGTGGTCAAGGAAGTCTATGTGGACGACAAGGTGCGCGAGTATGTGCTCGACCTGGTGCGCGCCACACGCGAGCCGGCCGAGTACAAACTCTCCATCGCACCACTGATCGCGCACGGGGCAAGCCCCCGCGCGACCCTCTTTCTCACCCGTGCGGCCCGCGCCCACGCTTTCATCCGCGGCCGCGGCTTCGTCACCCCGGATGATGTCAAGGCAATCGGCCCGATGGTCCTGCGCCACCGCATCACCGTCAGTTACGAGGCCGAGGCCGAGGAACTGACCAGCGAGGACCTCGTGCGCGCGGTCTTTGATCACGTCGAAGTGCCCTAGGACGACCTCAGGCCATGAGCGACACGCACCACACCGATGCCGACGAGAGCGTCCGCGGGATTCCGCCGGACCTCATTGCCCAGGTGCGCCGCCTGGAGATCCGCACGCGCCGGATCGTGCAGGAATTGTTCGGCGGCGAATACCACTCGGTATTCAAGGGTCAGGGCAACCAGTTCCGTGAAGTGCGCGAGTACTTCCCCGGCGACGACACGCGCTCCATCGACTGGAATGTGACCGCCCGCATGGGCGATCCCTATCTGAAGCAATTCGAGGAAGAGCGAGAGCTGACGGTGATGGTGCTGGCCGACCTCTCGGCCTCGGGCCGATTTGGCAGCGCGCACCGCATGAAGTCCGCCGCCATGGCCGAGCTCGGTGCGCTGCTCGTGTTCAGCGCGCTGGGCAACCAGGACAAGGTCGGCCTGATCCTCTTTAGCGACGAAGTCGAGCTCTTCGTGCCACCGCGCAAGAGCCGCTCGCATGGGCTGCGTGTGATTCGCGAGTTGCTCTACCACCCGCCGCGGCATCGCGGCACGAGCATCGAGGCCGCGCTGACCACGCTGAACCGCGTGCAGAAACGCAAGGCGGTGGTCTTCCTGCTCAGCGATTTCATCGATGAGGGCTACGAGAAGATCCTGGCCACCGTCGGGCGTCGGCACGACCTGATTGCCATGCAGTTCTATGATCCACGCGAACAGGAAATGGCCCCTGCGGGCCTGCTGCGCCTGGAGGATGCCGAGACGGGCGAGGAGTTCCTGGTAGACAGTTCTGATGCGTCCTTTGCCAAGGCCTTCACCGCTGCGGCCCGCCAGCGGCAGGATGGCCTGGAAAAGATGCTGCGTCGTGCCGGCTGCGACCTGGTGAGCGTGGATGTCTCGCGCCCGGTGGTCGAGCCGTTGCAGAGATTTTTCCTGCAGCGGGGGCGGCGCAAGTGAGTTCGTTGCGCGTAGTGGCTTCGATCCTGGCCGTGGCCACGGTGCTGACCATGGTCCTGGCCGTGTTCGAGTGCTCCGCGGCGGCGACGCTGGAGCCGGAGCATCCGGCCCTGGGTGAACGCGCGCTGCTGCGCCTGGAGTCGGCCCCGGCCGACAGCACGGATTATCCCGTCGGCCTGAACGCGGCCGTGCGCCCGACCGAAGACCCGCGTGTATTCGAATTTGTTGCCTTGCGGGTGGGTGAGGTGGGTGTGGTTCTGCCGGCCACAGCCGACACGCTGCGCTTTGCGATCTCGGGCACGATCGAAGAGCCACAACCCGGACTGTTGCGCCCCCTGCACTCGGTGGGCGAGCTGGGGCCGAATTGGGCGACCGCCATTCTGATTGCGCTCGTGCTGCTCGCGGGGCTTGGTGCGCTGCTGTTGTGGTGGTTGCGACGCCGTGGTGCCGGTGAAGCGCAGCAGGGTCCGCCACCAGAGCCCGCGCACGTGGTTGCCCTGCGTGATCTGGAGCGTCTCGAGGCCGATCGCCTGGTGCAGGACGGTCGCTTTGATGAATTCTACGTGCGCGGCAGCCACATCATTCGCGAGTATGCCAGTCGTCGTTTCGAGTTGCCGGTCCTGGACTGGACGACGATCGAGACACTCGACGCCCTGCAGTCCACCGAGGCGGCCCAGCCGCAGATCAGCATCGTGGCGCCGCTGTTGCGTGCCGCCGACGAAGTGAAGTTCGCGCGTCACGAGCCGATTGCAGGAGACGGCGTGCACTGGCTGCGCAAGGCACGCGACTACGTGCAGCTCACGCTGCAGGTCGAGCAACCCGATGCTGCTGATAACGCCGATGATCCCGGGAGCGGCGACGCCGGTCCTTCCGACCCGATCGTGGAGCCGTCGACCTGATGGATTTTGCCCGTCCCGACCTGCTCCTGCTCGTGCCCCTGGCCTGGGGACTGATCCTGCTCGCGCGGCGCTGGCGCGGGCGGCAGGCGACCATGCGCTTCTCGTCGCGGCAGCTGATGCGTTCGACGCCGTCAGGTTGGCGGGCCCGCGCACGAATGATCCTGGTGCTTCTACCGCTCCTCGCGGTGACCCTTCTCGGCATTGCTCTGGCCCATCCGCGCAAGGCGCATGACAAGGAAGTGGTGAAGGGCGAGGGTATCGACATTGCCATGGTGCTGGACATCAGCGGCAGCATGCGCGCCCTGGATTTCGAGCCCGAGGATCGCCTGGGTGTGGCCAAGCGCACGATTCGCGACTTCGTGGCCGGGCGCAAACAGGACCGTATTTCGCTCGTTGTATTCGCGGCGCGGGCTTTCACGCAGTGCCCGCTGACGCTGGACTACGATGTGCTGACCGGCTTTCTCGACGAGGTCGAGGTCGGGTTGATCGATGACGGAACGGCAATCGGTCTGGGCCTGGCAACCGGCGTCAAACGACTCGCGGGTTCCGAGGCCAAGAGCAAGGTCGTCATCCTGCTTACAGACGGTGTCAACAACGTCACCACGATTGACCCCTTAACCGCAGCCGATGCCGCGGCTGCGCTCGATGTGAAGGTCTACACGATCGGCGTGGGCAAGGAAGGGCTGGCTCCCTACCCGGTCGACCACCCGATCCTTGGCCGGCGCTACACGCAGATCGAGACGAGGATCGACGAGGAGTTGCTGCGCCAGGTCAGCGAACGCACCGGCGCGCAGTACTTCCGCGCGCAGAGCGGCGAGTCGCTGAAAAAGATCTTTGCGGAGATCGACGAGCTCGAGCGCACCGAGATCGAGACCATCGTCTACACCAATTATTCGTCGCTGGCCCACTGGTGGATCCTCGCCGGGCTGCTGCTGCTGTTCATCGAATCCGTGCTCAGCGCTTCGCTGCTGCGCGTTCTGCCCTAGGAAGCACCATGCGTTTTGCCTGGTCTGAAATCCTCTGGCTCTACTGGGCTCTGCCGCTGCTGGTGCTGCTGTTCGTGTTGTTCCGTTCGCGTGCACGTCAGCGCCTGGCGCGCTTTGCGGATCTGCCGATGGCCAACAAGCTCGCCGGTTCCGTCGACGGGCCTGCGCGCATCTGGCGTTCGGCATTGCGCGTCACCGCCTTCGCGCTGTTGATCCTGGCCGCGGCGCGGCCGCAGTGGGGTGTGAGCGAGGTCGACGTGGAGCAGGAGGGCATCGATGTGGTGATCGCCCTGGATATCAGCCGCAGTATGCTGGCCGAGGATGTGGCGCCGAGCCGTCTGGCTCGCGCGCGGGCCGAGCTGGCCGGCCTGATCGACTCCTTCGATGGTGACCGCGTGGGTCTGGTTTTCTTTGCCGGTGCGGCCTTTCCGCAATGTCCGCTGACGATCGACTACGCGGCGGCGCGCCTCTTTCTTTCGCAGGCCGATCCTTCGATGATCAGTGCCCAGGGCACCTCGCTCTCGATCGCCGTGCAGACGTCGCTGGAACTCTTCGACGACGAGAGCGGGCGATCGCGCGTGATTCTGGCGGTGACTGACGGCGAGGACTTCGAGGGTGGTCTCGACGATGTTCGCCAGGCGCTGGCCGAGCAAGACGTCGCCCTCTACGCGGTCGGCGTGGGTAGTGCGGAGGGAGCACCGGTGCCTCTGTATGACGACTACGGGCGCAGGCAGGGATATGTGCGCGACCGTGAGGGCAGGGTCGTGATCAGCCGCCTCGAGGAGGCCGAGTTGATCTCCATGGTGCAGGCCACCGGCGGTGTCTACGCGCGTGCGGGCAGCGGCGGGCTCGACGTGGACCGGCTGCGCCGGGAAATCGTCGCGCTCGAGGGCAGCGCCTATCGCTCGCAGCGCATCGCCAGCTACCAGGACCGTTTCGCACTGCCGCTGGCCGCGGCCCTCTTCCTGCTCGTTGGCGAGTTCTTCATCCGCGACCGCAAGCTGGTGGTGGTATGAGCCGCGCACGCCTGATTCTCGCCGCGATCGCGCTTGGGGCCGTCCTGGCAGGGCCTGCAACGGCCTTCGACCCGCTGCAGGAGGCGATGCGCGCGGCCGCCGACGGCCAGCGATCCTTTGCCGCAGGCGACACCACCGCGGCGATCCGCAACTTCTTGCGCGCGCAGACGTTGGACCCCGAGAACGAAGAGATCCGCATGGGTCTGGCCGAGACGCTCTACAAGGCCACCGACTTTGCGTCGGCGCGCCGCCAGTTCGAGTCTGTGGGCCGCCAGCGCGAGGGGAAGTTCAACCAGCAGGCAACCTATAACGCCGGTAACTCGGCCTTCGGCGAGGGTGATCTGCAGACCGCGCTGGACCTCTATACGCGCGCCTTGCTCGAGAGCGACGGAGCGGCCAGTGAAGATCTGTTGCACAACCTTGAGCTGACGCAACGCCTGCTCGAAGAGCAGCAGGAGCAGCAGGAACAGCAGCAGGGCGAGGGCGAGGACTCCGAAGAGCAGCAGGATCCCTCCGAGCAAGAGCAAGAGCAGCAGCAGGACGAGCAACAACAGCAGGACCAGCAGCAACAAGAGCAGGAACAGGAGCAGCAAGAGGGTCAGCCCGAGGAAGAGCAGGAGCAGCAGCAGCCGCAGGAGGGCGACCAGGAGGAAGAGGGCGAAGAGCAGCAGCAGGAAGAAGTCGCCCAGGAAGACCAGATGACGCCGGAAGAAGCCATGCGCCTGCTGCAGGCGCTCGACGCGGATGAAGAAGAGCTACGCAAGTCGATCCAGCGTCGACTGCGTGGCGAGGGAAAGGAGACCGAACATGACTGGTAGACTGCGCGTCGCGCTCGTTCTGCAGGCCTGTGTTCTGGCCTGCTTCCTGGCCTGTCTGCTGGCCGTGCCCGCGACCGCGCAGGTGCAGGTCTCGGTTTCGCTGGAGAGCGACCAGGCGTTCGTAGGCCAGAGCGTGCGCCTGAGCATCACGGTGACGGGCGCCGACCGCGAGATCGTGCCGCCGACATTGCCCGACCTGCCCGGTGTGGAGGCTTTCGGCGCAGGGCAGTCGCAGCGCTTCAGTTATGTGAACGGTCAGTCGCGTGCGGAGTACTCGTGGTCGTGGTCGCTGGTTCCTCGTCGTGAGGGCAGGGTCTTGATTCCGTCGGTCACCGTCACAGTGGACGGTAAGGATTACCAGACCAAGGCGCGCACGCTCACCGTCACTCGCTCGACAGCAACGCCATCGACTCCGCCTGCGGCCGGCGATGACAAGGGTGACAAAGATGACAAGAGTGTCGGCCAGGATGTGCCCGACGCCTTCGTTACGATGCGGGTCGACAAGGACAGCGTGGTGGTCGGGGAGCAGGTCATCCTGACCTTCGGATTCTATCGTTACTCGCGTCGTTCGATGTTCGAATCACCGGAGTACACGGCGCCGCGCACCGAGGGTTTCTGGCGCGAGGACCTGCCGCCGGAGAGCCATCGCCGCGAGGTCATCCGCAGCCGTCGTTTCGAGATCACGGAGATTCGCTACGCGCTCTTTCCTACACGTTCGGGCGAGCTGGAGATCTCCGAAGCCACCGTGCGTCTGCCCGACAATGCCATTGGCAGTTTCTTCCGTCGCGACTCGCGCCGCCGTGGACCAGCACTGCTGCGCACCGATGCGATCACCGTGCATGTGCGACCGCTGCCGGTGCCGCGCCCGTCCGACTTCTCGGGCACGGTTGCCGAGGCATTGACGCTGCGTTCCTCGATCGACCGGCGTCAGCTCGATCAGGGTGACGCGCTGACCTGGCGCATCCAGCTCACGGGCACCGGTCACATTGATGCCGCCGAGATACCGGTGCCTGATCCCGGGCCGGAGTTCACCATCCACGAGTCGACGAGTGGATCGCAGAGCGGACCCGATGGTGGCAGCTTGCGTGGCAGCCGCACGGTGGAATACCTGGTGATCCCGCAGCAGCCGGGCGATCTGCAGCTGCCCGCCCTCGAGTACTCGTGGTACGACAGCTCGCGGCAGCAATACGCCCGCGCGCGCACCCAGGCCATTGCGATCCGAGTGGCGCCGTCGGAGGGCGCCGCGCAGAGTCTGTTCACGGGTGGTCGCAAGAGCGAGATCGAGTTGTTGGCCCGCGACATCCTGCACATCGAGCCCATCCAGGCCGACCAGCAGGCCTGGGGTGGACCGCTCGTGTACCGCAAGGGCTTCTGGGCCCTGGCCTGCGCCACGCCGCTGGCCTGGGCCATGAGCGCGCTGGTCTCGCGTCGCCGCCGCGCTCTGCTGGCCGACCCGCGTCGCCGCCGCGCGATCAAGGCCCGCGCCAAGGCCCGTGCCCGGCTCGATGCCTCAGGCCCCGTCGACGAGCGGGTCAGCGCTGCGCTCGATGGCTATCTCGCCGATCGCTTCGACCGCGCGGCCAGTGGCCTGGTGCGCGACGAAATCGTGCAGATCCTGACCGCCGAGTCCGTACCCGCCGAACTCGTTGCCCGCACGCGCGAACTCCTGGATCATTGCGACGCACTGCGCTTCGCACCATCCACCGGTGCCGCCGAATCCTTGCTCGCCGACGCTCGTGAGCTCATCGACAGACTCGAGGCGGTGCTCGATGCCTAGGTTGCTCTTGCTTGCCTGCCTGCTTCTGTTGCCGACCCTGGCGATGGCGGATCTTGAAGAGGCGCGTGATGAGGCGCGTCGCGCCGCGGTGGCCTACGACGCCGGTGACTTCGAGCAGGCCGCAACACTCTGGGAATCGGCACGCGATGCCGGTCTCGACGCGGCCGTCGTCCACTTCGACCTCGGTAACGCGCGTTTCAAGCAGGGCCAGCTGGGCGAGGCGATCGCCAGCTACCTGCGTGCGGCGCGTATCGATCCGGGCAACCCCCGCATCCGCACCAACCTCGATCGCGCGCGTGCCCAGATCAAGGATGTCGACCTTTCAGGCCACGCCCTGCCGCCGGTCCTGCGCCCCTTCGCGTGGGGCTACAGCCTCTTTTCGGCCAACCAGTGGCTTGCCCTGGCCCTGCTTCTCGGACTCCTGCTGGCCAGCCTGAGAATCACGAATCAATGGCTCCCGCTCCCAGTGCGCTGGCTCAGCCCGGCAACCCGGGTATTGGCCGTGGCGCTGCTCGTGGCGACCCTGACCGGCAGCTTCCGCCACCACCTGGATTTCGGCACCGAGCGTGCCGTGGTGGTGGCCGAGGAGGTCGAGGTGCGCAGTGGGCCCGGCAGCGGGTACAATCTCGCCTTCCGTGTGCACGAGGGCCTCGCCGTGAAGGTGGCCGACGACCGTGGCGACTGGCTGCGCATCGATCTCGGTGGGGAGCTGGTCGGCTGGGTGCCGGCTGACTCGCTCGAGCTGCTCTGACCCAGTCTCTGACCCTGTTTTTGGCCGGCCGTTTCCATGCCCGAACTCCCTGAAGTCGAAAACGTCGTACGTACGCTCGGGCCCATGCTGCACGGACGGACGATCGAGTCCGTGTGCGAGGAGTTCGATGGCGTGTTCCTGGACGCGGCAGGTGTGCCGGAACCCTGGCCGCGCGCCATTGTCGGGCTGCGCCGTCGCGCCAAGCTGATCATGATCGAACTCGAGGGGGACTTGCTGCTGGTCGTGCACCTGCGCATGACCGGTAGCCTGGAGGTGCTTGCTGCGGGAGCTCCACTGGCAAAGCATACGCATGTGGTGATCGGCCTGGATCGTGGCAAGGAGCTGCGCTATCGCGATCCGCGCCGCTTCGGGCGGGTGCGCCTGGAGAGCGTCGCATCCCTGGCGGCAGAACCGTTCTTCGCCGGGCTGGGCCCCGAGCCGCTCGAAATCACGGCCACCGAGCTCGAGCAGCGCCTGGGCACCGGGCGGGGCGCCATCAAGGCGGTCCTGCTCGACCAGCGCCGCCTGGCCGGGATCGGCAACATCTACGCCGACGAGATCCTGCACGCCTGCGGTCTGCATCCGGGTCAGCCGGCGAACACGGTGCTGCCGCGGGAATTTCCACCCATGCTCGCGCATATGCAACGGATCCTGGGGTCGGCAATCCGTGGCGGGGGCAGTACTATCAGGGATTACCGTTCTCCCGATGGTCAGGCCGGATCCTTCCAGTCCTCGCACGAAGTCTTCGGGCGGACCGGAGAGCCCTGCCCGGGCTGCGCCACACCGATCCGCAAGATTCGCGTCGCCGGGCGTGGTACCCATTTCTGTCCCAGCTGCCAGCCGCTCAGGCGGCGCAAGCCTCGCCGTCAATCCAGCAGCCGAACTTCCTGAGGAACCCGCCTCCGATGAACGACAGCAGACCATCCGCCCGCATGCCACTGCAGGTGAGCCCGACAGCGGCGATCCTGATACCGACGCTGGTCGCATTCCTGTTGCGGCTGATTTACCTGTTCACCTTCCGTGACTCGCCGGCCTTCGAACTGCCAATCATGGACGAGGCCATTCACGACGGCTGGGCACGTGGCTCAATGAATTTCATGCATAACGGCGTGCCTTACTTTCGCGCGCCGCTGTACATGTGGTTCCTGGAGTTCAGTTACAGGATCAACGACGGTTACTTCTTTGTGCGGCTGCTGCAGGTACTGCTCTCGAGCCTCACCGTTGCGATTGTGGCCGACCTCGGGCGACGCATGGCGGGGCCGGTGGCGGGGCTGATCGGCGGGCTGCTGCTGGCCTTCTGCTGGCCTGTGATCTACTTCGCCGGCGAGCTGTTGATCGTGACCTTCTTCTCGACGCTCGTCGTGGGCGGGCTGTGGCTACTGGTTCTGGCCTCGGAGCGTGAACGGCTACGCGAGGCGTTGATTGGCGTCGGGCTGCTCGGGATTGCCTCGATGGCGCGGCCTACGGTGCTCGTGTTTCTGCCGGCGGTGTTATGGCTCGCGTTGCGCACCTGGCGAGACTGGCTGACGACCACGCGGGCGCGTGCCGTCGCGGTGACCGCGATGCTCGGGCTGATGTTGCTGCCGGGTGTGGCGCTGACGATTCGCAACCAGGTCGTCGGCGGCGACGCCGTGTTCATCGCCAGCCAGGGTGGCCTGAACTTCTACATTGGCAATAATGCGCAGAGTGACGGGCGCACTGCCGTGGTGCCCGGCACCTCGGCGACATGGGCCGGGGGCTTCACCGAGGCCATCGCGCTGGCCGAGCAGGCCGAGGGGCGCGAGCTCAAGCCGAGCGAGGTCAGTGACTATTACTACCGGCAAGGCCTGAACTTTCTCGCCAGCGAGCCCGCTGCGGCCGCCGGCCTCTATGCGCGCAAGCTGAGGCTGCTGCTTGGCGCCGCCGAACAGAGCAACAACAAGAACCCGCACTTCTGGCGTGCGCAGAACCCACTGCTCAGGATCCCGGTCTTCAGTAGCTGGGCGCTGATATTCGCACTGGGCATCGTCGGCTTGTTCCTGATGCGGCGCCGGCAACAGGCCATGCCGCTGGCGCTCTTCGCGGGGCTGTACGCGACTGGCCTGCTGCTCTTCTTCATCAACGAGCGCTTTCGCACACCCGAGACCATCGTGCTGGCGAGTTTTGCCGGCGTGCCGGTGGTGGCGGTGTTTGATGCCTGGCGTGTACAACGTGGGCGGGCCATCGCGGTGGCCCTGGCTGCGCTGGTCATCTTGAGCCTGAGCTCGCTCGACCGCATCGGTTTCCATGGTGACCAGGTCGAGGCTGACGCCTTCAGCAAGTACACGCTCGGCAACCTCTACCTGCGCTCAGGCGATCCCGCGCTGGCCGTCCAGACCTATCACGAGTCGCTCGAGACTGCGCGACGCTTCAACCTGGCCGGCTTCGACGAGGTCGAGCGCATGGCGCGCGACAGCATGGTCAAGGCGATGCTGCTGGCCGGCGACGAGCAACCCGCCACGCAACAGGCCGAACACTTCGCGGACCTTTGGCCTGAGGACTGGCGCGGGCCGCTGCTGGCCGGTCGGATCGCCGCCTATCGTCAGCGCTTTGCGCTGTCGGCTCAGGAGTACCAGAAAGCGCTGCAACGCAACCCGCAGGCGATCGAGGCTCTGGTCGGCATTGCGCGCGCGCAGGTCGAGGCCAATGTGTACAACCAGGCGCGCGAGACGCTGCGCCATGCGTCCACTGTGGGCGGGGCGCGGGCCGATATCTACGGCATGCTCGCATTGCTCGAACTCGACCGCGGCAGCACCCCGGGGCGCATCTGGCGATACGTGGGCCTGGCGCTGCGCCTGGACCCCGGCGAGCCCAACGCGCATCGCGTGGCCGGTGAACTCTACCGGCGCAAGCAGGATGGCGAGGCGATGATCTACCACTACCGGCAGGCGCTGCTGCGCGACCCGTACAACGTGCCGATCCATCGTTTTCTGGTGCGGGCCAAGTCCAGCACCGAGGCCTTGCTCGCCGACGAGACGATCCCGGTCCCTCCCCCCAGGTAGCAGGAGTCGGAATCCGGATGCCCAGCGAAATTCGCGTCCGTGGGGCGCGTCAGCACAACCTGCGCAACATCGATTGCCGCATCCCGCGCGACCGCCTGGTGGTGTTTACCGGCGTGTCGGGCAGTGGCAAGTCCTCGCTGGCCTTCGATACGCTCTATGCTGAGGGGCAGCGGCGCTATGTGGAGTCGCTCTCGAGCTATGCGCGCCAGTTCCTCGGCCAGCTCGAGAAGCCCCATGTCGACGCGGTGGAGGGCCTGTCGCCGGCCATCTCGATCGACCAGAAGGCGCCGAGCCGGAACCCACGCTCCACGGTGGGCACGGTCACAGAGGTTCACGACTACCTGCGTGTGATCTTTGCCCGTCTGGGCACGCAGCACTGTCACCAATGCGGGCGTGAGGTCGGGCGCCAGTCACCGCAGCAGATGGCGGCGCGCCTGCAGGAGTTCAAGAACGGCACCAGGATCATTCTCTACGCGCCGATGGTCCGCGCGCGCAAGGGTGAGTACCGGGACCTGATGGACGAACTGGTGCAGTCCGGCCACCATCGCGTGCGCATCGACGGCGAGATGTATGAGCTGGACAGCGCGAAGCCCAAGCTCAGCCGCACCATGAAGCACGACATCGAGGCCGTGGTCGACCGGGTGGTCGCCGGAAAAGTTTCGCGCTCGCGTCTGGTCGACTCGATCGAGACTGCGCTCAAGCTCTCGGGCGGCATGCTGCTGGCCGAAACCGCAGCGGGTGAACAGGTCTTGCTGGGCGAGGATCGCGCCTGCGTGCATTGCGGCATCAGCTTCGAGGAGCCCATCCCGCAACACTTCTCCTTCAACTCGCCGCGCGGTGCCTGTGCCGAGTGCAATGGTCTGGGCACGCTGCTGACCGCCGACCCGGATCGCATCATCAGAGATTCGTCGCTCTCCGTGAACGAGGGCGCCGTCGCATTCATGGGCAACCTCGGTGAGAAGGAGAGCGTGGGCTGGTGGGCACAGAAGTTCATGCAGATCGCCGCGCACTACGGGATTGATCTGGATCGCCCATGGAAGAAGTTGAGCAAACGCCACAGGGACATCCTGCTGTTCGGCGATGACCGACGCATCCGCTACCGTTACGAGGGCGCGAACTTCAAGGGCGACTTCGAAGGTCAGGTCGTCGGCGTGGCGCGCGAGGTCGAGCGCCTGGTGCGCCAGACGCGCAGCGAGCGCCGCCGTCGCTACTACACCCAGTTCCTGCACGAGGGCTCCTGCCCACGTTGCGAGGGCCGCAAGCTGCGCGACGAGAGCCTGGCCGTGCGCCTGGGTGGCAAGAACATCGCCGAGGTCGGCGCGCTCTCGATTGCCGAGGCTCGCGACTTCCTGCGTCAGCTCAAGTTCAGCCCGGAACTCGTTGTCATGGCAGAAGATGCGATGCGCGAGGTGACTGGCCGTCTGGGCTTCCTGCTGGACGTGGGACTGGAATATCTGACGCTGGATCGCCCGGCCCCGACGCTCAGCGGCGGCGAAAGCCAGCGCATCCGCCTGGCCAGCCAGATCGGCAGCGCGCTGGTGGGCGTGCTCTACATCCTGGATGAGCCCTCGATCGGCCTGCACCAGCGTGACAACGCACGGCTGCTGCGCACGCTCGAGAACCTGCGCGACATGGGCAACACCGTCGTGGTGGTCGAGCACGACGAAGAGACCATCGAGGCCGCCGACCACATCCTGGATTTCGGTCCTGGCGCGGGGATCAAGGGTGGCGAGATCGTGTTCAGCGGCAGCGTGGCGCAGCTGCATCGCGCACATCGCCGCAGCCTGACCGCGAAATACATCACCGGCCGTGAGTCGGTGGTGGGCGATCGAACCATCCGTGAGCCCGGGCGGCATTGGATCGGGGTCAGTGGTGCGCGCATGAACAACCTGAAAAAGGTCGACGCGAAGTTCCCGATCAGTTGCTTCAGCGCCGTGACCGGCGTGAGTGGTTCGGGCAAGAGCAGCCTGATCAACGAGACTCTTTACCCGGCCGTGGCCGCTGCCCTGCACGAGAGCCGTCGGCGCATTGGCCCGCACTCGCGCCTGACCGGATTGCAGCACGTCGACAAGGTCATCGAGATCAACCAGGATCCGATCGGCCGCACGCCACGCAGCAACCCGGCGACCTACTGCAAGGTCTTTGACCTGATACGGCAGATCTATTCGGACCTTCCGTTGGCCCGCACCCGTGGCTACTTGCCGGGGCGTTTCAGTTTCAACGTCAAGGGCGGGCGCTGCGAAGAGTGCGAGGGTCACGGGCAGAACCGCATCGAGATGCACTTCCTGGCCGACGTCTGGGTTACCTGCCCGCGTTGCAAGGGGCATCGATTCAACGAGGAGACCCTGGAGATCCGCTTCCGCGGCAAGTCGATTGCCGACGTGCTGGAGATGGACGTACAGGAGGGACTGGAGTTCTTCGCCAACCAGCCGAGGATCCGGGCCATCCTGCAGACCCTGCACGACGTGGGGCTGGATTACCTGAAGCTCGGTCAGCCGGCCACGACGCTCAGCGGCGGTGAGGCGCAGCGCATCAAGCTCAGCCGCGAGCTGGCCCGGCGCGCCACCGGGCGCACCCTGTACATCCTGGACGAGCCCACGACGGGCCTGCACTTCCATGACATCCGTCGCCTGCTCGTGGTGTTGCACAGGCTCGTGGACGCTGGCAATACGGTGATCGTGATCGAACACAATCTCGATGTAGTCCGCTCCGCCGACTGGGTCGTGGATCTGGGTCCGGGTGGCGGCGAGGGTGGGGGCAGGATCGTCGCAGAGGGTACGCCGGCCGAGGTAGCGCACACCAAGGGCAGTTTCACGGGCAAGTATCTCAAGCGCTGGTACAAGACGCGGCCGAAGGCGGCCCGCCCGGCCCGAGCGAAGGCGGCGAGGGCCTGATGCCAGTCCACTACGTACACCAGGCCGACGCCGGTATCGACATTGGTGACCACGTCTTTCCCACGGGCAAGTATCGCGAGCTTGCGCGACTGGTCCGCGAAGAGTTGGGCGTGCCGTCCAAACGATTCCACGGTTGGGAGGAGGTCCTCGACGAGGATCTCGAACGCGTGCATACGCCGCACTACCTCGATGACCTCAGGCATGCGCGTACGAGTTGGGCCACCAGCAGCAGCGAGCTGCCGGTCAACGCGCAGGTGATCGAGGGATTTCGCCTGATGAGTGGCGGCAGCATACGGGCCGTGCGGCTGGCCCTGGAGCACGGCGTGGGCTTCCATATTGGCGGTGGCTTCCACCACGCCTTCCCCGACCACGGAGAAGGCTTCTGTTATCTGCACGACATGGGAATCGCCGTGGAGCGCATGCGGGCCGACGAGGGCATCGACCGTGTCCTCTTTGTCGACGTCGACGTGCACCAGGGCAACGGCACTGTCGCCGTGTATCGCGATGACCCCGACACCTTCACCTACTCGATCCACCAGCGCGACAACTACCCGCTCAAGCAGAATGGTGACCTCGACCGCGGCCTCGAGGATGGCATCGGTGACGCGGAGTACCTCGAGCGCCTGACCGCGGACCTCGACAGCATCGACGAGCACTTCGAGCCGGACCTGGTCTGCTACGTGGCCGGAGTCGACCCGCACCATGACGACGTGCTGGGCGGGCTCGGTCTCAGCGACGACGGTATCCGCCAGCGTGACGAGATGGTGCTCGGCCGCTATATCGGACGCTCGATTCCTGTCGCGGTGTTTCTCGCCGGCGGCTACGCGCCTTCACCGGAGCAGACCGCGGGCTTGCATCTGCATGCAGCACGAGCCTGCGAAGCAGCGCTTCAGCGAGCGGCGGATCCTTCGTAGGAGCAGCGACTGGTGCAGGTTTCGTGCACCGTGACCTTGGCGAGTATGGGCAGGTCTGGCTGCAGGTGGTCGAAGATCCAGGCCGCCAGGACCTCGCTGGTGGGGTTCTCCAGCCCCTCGACCTCGTTCAGATAGTGGTGGTCGAGACGTTCGTGCAGCGGCGCGAAGGCATTCTTGATTTCGGCGTAGTCGATCAGCCAGCCCATTTCCGGATCCACGTCACCGGCCACTTCGACCTCTATGTGGAAGCTGTGCCCATGCAGGCGGGCGCACTTGTGCCCCTCGGGCACCTTCGGCAGCCGGTGGGCGGCCTCGAACCAGAAGTCTTTCACCAGCCGGACGAACACGTCGCTGCCTTTCTGCCTTGATGGGACCCGTCACAAGCTGGCCCGGGCCCTCGGGAATCGCCACTGGCAGCAGACTGGTTCGCTGAACTCCGCGCCTGCCTGTGTTAGGATCTGCGCCTTGCCGGCCCTGCGACCTCCTGCCCCGGATCCCGCCCCGCATGCAGCTCCTTCAACGCGAGAATATCGGCCCCGCGCACGGCCTGTGGGGGATGCTGCACCTGCGGCCTCTGCCCGGCAGTCCCGATTTTGCGGGCAGTGTGGAGCAGGTGCTCGACGTTGCCCTCTCGGACGCGGAATTCCTTACGGAGGTCGGTTTTCAGGGTCTCGTGGTGGAGAATTTCGGCGACCGGCCGTTCCTGCCCGGACCGGTCGAGCCCGTCACTGTGGCCGCCATGGCGCGTGTCACTGCCGCGGTGCGCGGACGCTGGCCGGGCTTGCACCTGATCATCAACTGCCTGCGCAACGATGCCATGGGTGGTATGGCCGTGGCCGCGGCCGCCGGCGCCGACGCGATCCGCGTGAATGTGCACTGTGGGGCCATGGTTACCGACCAGGGGATCCTGAGCGGCCAGGCCGGTCAGACCCTGCGCACGCGTCGGGCCTGGTCGGCCGAGAAGGTGCGGATCTTCGCCGACATCGCGGTGAAGCATGCTGCGCCGGTGACAGAGCGCCCGATGGCGGTGGAGGCAGCAGACCTTCGTTATCGTGGGGCGGCCGATGCGCTGCTCCTGACCGGAGAGGCGACCGGCAGCGGCGCCGACCCGGACCGGGTTGCCCAGATACGAGACGGCGCGCCCGACGCCCCGGTGGTTGTTGCCAGCGGTGTCGATGAGCAGAGCGCGGCCGCCTGGGCCGGCCTCGTCGACGGGGCAATTGTCGGCAGCAGCCTGATGCATGGCGGACTGGCGGGTGGGGGAGTCGACCCCGACCGTGCGGTCCGTGTTTTCGCGGCCTGGACAGAGGCGCGCGGCAAACTCCAGCGGAAAGACGATATCTGATGAAGGGCGTGATCCTCGCCGGCGGGCTCGGTACCCGTTTGCACCCCCTGACCAAGGTTACGAACAAGCATCTGCTGCCTGTCTACGACAAGCCGATGATCTACTATCCGATCGAGGCGCTCGTGAAGGCCGGCATCGAGGATGTGCTTGTGGTTACCGGTGGCAATAGCGCCGGCGACTTCCTCAAGTTGCTTGGCAACGGCCGGGACTTCGGCCTGCCGACCATGAACTACACCTACCAGGAAGGCGAAGGCGGCATTGCAGACGCCCTGCGCCTGGCCCGCCACTTCGCCGAAGACGACTCGATCGCCGTGATCCTGGGCGACAACATCTTTGAGAAGAACATTCGCCATGCCGTCGAAGGCTTCAAGGCGCAGGGGAAGGGCGCGCGCATCCTGCTCAAGCCGGTCGACGATCCGGAGCGCTTCGGCGTGCCCGAGCTCGACGGCGACAAGGTCGTGCGCATCGAGGAAAAGCCGACGCACCCCAAGACCAACTACGCAGTAGTGGGCATCTACATGTTCGACAACCAGGTTTTTGACGTGATCGAGACGCTCAAGCCCAGCAACCGTGGCGAGCTCGAGATCACCGACGTGAACAATTGGTATATCGATCAGGGCCAGATGCAGTGGAGCGAGATGGAGGGCTGGTGGACCGATGCGGGCCAGTTCGACTCGTTGCGCCGCGCCACCAATCTCGTCGCCGAGACCGGCGCGAACAACGACTAGGGACGCAGATGAAGATCCTCGTAACCGGCGGTGCCGGATTCATAGGCAGCAACTTCATACTGCAGTTGCTGGAGAACGACCCGCAGATCGAGATCGTGAACCTCGACTCGCTGACCTACGCTGGCAACCTGGAGAACCTGCGTTCAATCGAGGGTGATCCGCGCCACCGCTTTGTGCACGGGGATATCTGCAACAAGGAAGATGTGGCCGGGGCCTGGGCCGAGGACATCGAAGCCTGTGTGCACTTCGCGGCCGAGAGCCACGTGGACCGGTCCGTCGAAGGGCCGGAAGTGTTCCTGCAAACCAATGTAATGGGCACGCAGATATTGCTCGAGCGGCAGCGGCAGCTCGGGCACGGGCGTTTTGTCATGGTATCGACGGACGAGGTGTACGGGAGCCTGGGGGCAGAGGGAGCGTTCACGGAAGAAACGCCGCTGGCGCCGAACAGCCCGTACTCGGCGAGCAAGGCCTCGGCGGATCTCTTGTGTCGGGCCTACCACCATACCTTCGGGATGGACGTCGTCACGACGCGCTGCAGCAACAACTACGGGCGCTTCCAGTTTCCGGAGAAACTGATTCCGTTGATGATCGCGAATGCGTTGGAGGATAAGGCGCTGCCGGTTTATGGCGACGGCAAGAACGTGCGGGACTGGTTGCATGTCGGTGACCATTGCAGCGCCATTGATGCCGTGATGCGCAAGGGCCAGAGCGGGCGCATCTACAATGTCGGCGGAAACAGCGAGAGGCAGAATATAGAGGTCGTGAAGGTGCTGCTCGACGCGCTCGGCAAGTCGCATGACCTGATTACGTATGTGAAGGATCGGCCGGGGCATGATCTGCGCTATGCGATCGATGCCTCGAGGATTCGTGACGAGATCGGGTGGGAGCCTTCGGTTGTGTTTGAAGATGGCATTGCAGGGACGATTCAGTGGTATCTGGATAATGGGGACTGGCTGGAGCAGGTGCGCAGTGGGGCCTATCGGGGCTACTACGAGAAGATGTACGGGGAGAGGCTGGGTGGTGGAGGCGGCTGACCGGATGGCTGAGTTTCGCGTATGAACGCGTTGGCCCCGATTACAGCGAGAACCCACATCAGACTGTGAGGCAGACATGATCGGTGCAGTGACAGGCGACATCATCGGCTCAGTTCACGAGTTCATCGCGACGAAGCAGACGAGTTTTCCTCTATTCACCAGCGCGACGCGATTTACGGATGACTCTGTGCTGACCATCGCTGTGGCCGACTGCATTCTCACGGGCGCTTCCTACGTCGACAAGTTTCATGAATACACGAGAGCTTATCCCGACCGGCTCTACGGCGGAGGCTTCATGAGATGGGTCGAGTCGGGCAACCGTGAACCTTACAACAGCTGGGGCAATGGCTCGGCCATGCGCGTCAGCCCCGTCGGCCATGCCTTCGACGATGCCGATTCCGTATTGGCAGAGGCCAGGCGCTCCGCAGAGGTGACACATAACCATCCCGAGGGAATCAAGGGCGCCCAGGCGACAGCACTCAGCGTGTTCATGGCCCGCAGCGGCAGCTCGAAGGATGAGCTGCGCGCGACTGTATCCTCGCAGTTCGGGTACGACCTGGACCGCTCGATCGAGGGGATCCGCCCTGACTACGAGTTCAACGAGTCCTGCCAGGGCACCGTGCCCGAGGCGATCATTGCATTCCTGGACTCCAACGACTACGAGAGCGCGATTCGTTTGTCGATTTCCCTCGGAGGCGATGCAGATACGCTCGCGTGTATCACCGGAGGGATTGCTGCTGCGTTCTATGGCGGCGTTCCGGAAGAGATCGCGGGCCCGGCGCTGCAATTGCTGGACGGGCCACTGCGTGAAGTGGTCGACTCCTTCTGTGAACGATTCAATGTACCGACGGTCTAGCCAGCAAGTGTGGAGGATGCCATAGCCTGTGGCGCGCGAGAGTACCTGGAGCCGGGAGAGCAGCATGGAGATCCTGCACAGAGATGACCTGCACCTCGGCGGTTTCGCCGGCCTGCGCGAACACCGCCTCGTAACTGACGTCCGCATCTTCGGTCAGCACAAGTCGCCCGGCGCATGGGATGGCATCGGGAACTTCGTTTACCTCGCGGATGCTCGTTTTCTGCCGCACGGCGAGACACGCCTGCACAGCCACGCCGAAATCGACGTCATCTCCGTCATGGTGGAAGGCCGCATCATGCATGAGGGATCCCTGGAGCATGGGCAGGAGATGGCGAGTCATCACGTGCAGGCACAGCGCGCTGGGGGTGAGGGCTTCTCCCACAACGAGGTAAATCCGGACGATGCAGAGAACCGGATGATCCAGATCTGGGTGCTGCCGGAGCAACCGGGTCAGGCGGCCCGATATACACTGTGCTCGCCGCGAACGGGAGAGCTGACCCGTGTCTACGGAGGTGAGGTTGGCCAGGAGGAAACCCTGAACAGCCATACTCTGATCGAAGTGGCCTTGCTCGCATCAGGCGGCAGTATTTCCCTCGGCAACCCCGTCATGGCGTACGTGACGCGGGGTTCGGGAATGTTCAACGGGCAATCCGTCAGCGACGGGGACCTGATACGGGACGACAAGATGGAGTTCGTCGCCAGCGATGAGGTGCAGCTCATCGTGATTCACGAGGCGCGATGAGCGCTGCATGACCCCCTTGATTCCAGTTTTCGCGAATCCTGCCTATTGGGAGACCTTCACACCGGAAAGGATCCCTATGTCATCAACATGTCATCAACGGGCTGGTGACCGGATGGCGGATCCGGGAGTGGACGGTTGTGGCGGGTTCGGCACTCTGATTTGCCGGTAACGGGCGCGGCATCACAGGATTGATCGAGCCGCGGTAGGAGGGAAGGGACTTTACTCTGGTATGGTGCGCGTGGCGTGGCGATCATACACGCGCTCCGCACTCGCAATCAGCCTGGGGAGGCTGCCATGTGTCTCGGCATCCCCGCCAA